>Ga0209581_1000612_pt1 | contig 64307 bp, 53 predicted proteins | sample Coa_R2_FD_187160 | JGI IMG/M metagenome (GOLD analysis project Ga0209581, IMG submission 187160) | Surface soil microbial communities from Centralia Pennsylvania, which are recovering from an underground coalmine fire - Coalmine... | ecosystem: Environmental > Terrestrial > Soil > Unclassified ...
GCTCCGGAGAACACTTCCAAGCGCCGGCAAATGATCGAGAACGCCGCCAAGCGCAGGATGATCGACGGGCTTTCACACATTCAAGGCGCCTGCCGCGGCCTTTCGCGATTGGATCTCTCCGCGGTCTCGAATGCCTGCACCGAGGAGGAAACACGAACCTGGGCGGCCATCGCCCGCAATGCGGCAAGGGATCTTCGCGCCGTCGCCTCGAAGCTTCTCGCCGCCCTTGGAGAAAAGGAATGAATCCGAAGAAACCGAAGTCCCGCATGGTGCGGGTCGAGGCCCAGACATTGCGCATTCATCCTCTCGCGCAGCGCGGCCTCGTGCCGGCCAAGCTCAAGAAGCTGATGGCCGAACTGGACCTGGATGCGATCGGCGTCTTGCATGCGGTCGAGTACGAAATTCCCGGCCACGGCCACGGGATCTGGATCATCGACGGACAGCACCGCTGGCGCGCGCTGATGGAGCACGGGTTCGGCGAATGGCCGGTCGAAGTCAAGATCCACAGCGATGTCACCGACAGCGCCAGGGCCTCCGAACTGTTCCTCAAGCTCAACGATCGTTCGCCCGTTTCGCCCTATGACAAGTTCGTCAACGAGGTCAAGGCGGGCTTCCCGGCTGCGGTGGGCATCCTCGATTTGCTTCACGCCCGCGGGCTGGAACTCATGCGCACCAGCGGCGACGGGCACATCTGCTGCGTCTCGGCGCTGAAGAAGATTCACGGGCTGGACGGCGGTAAGGCCCTCGCTCTCGCCCTGGATACGGTACTCGCCGCCTGGGGCAAGGTTGCCGGCGCGGTGGAGGGCGCCGTGATCGAGGGCATCGGGTTGATTTACGGAACCTACGGCGCCTCCGTAGATCAGGCGGCGCTCGTGAAGAAGCTGGCCAAGTATCCCGGCGGGGCGGCCGCGCTGGTCGGGGATGCGAAAGGCCTCAGGAATCTTCGCGGCGCTACGCTCGCCCGCTGCATCGCCGAAGCGGCCCTCGAGAAGTACAACGCCGGCCGGCGCACGGGCAGGTTGGACCCGCTGTAGAAGGAGCTCCGGAAATGAACGACTACAAGACGCGTCTGCTGCTGGCCTGCCTGGCCGTGCTGGTACAGCGTTGTGGAAAAGCGATCGTGATCGCGGACGGCGACGTCGAAGCGGCGCTCGACAACCACACCGAGGTGATGTGGGAGCACGACCATCACGCGAAGTGCATCCGGTTGACCGTGCCGGTGGAGGCACAGCGGTGAGAATACAGCCAGTGCTCGAAAAGAGCATCGTCGGCAGCATTGTGAAGGCGGTCAAAGCCCGGCCTGGCGTTGTCATCCGGAAACGCCATGGCACGGCAATGGGCGTAGCCGGAGATCCGGATCTTTACGGCACCGTCGGCGGCCGCCATTTCGAGATCGAGGTAAAGCGGCCTGGTTCGCGGTTGACCGAACTCCAGGCGCAGCGATTGCGCGAGTGGGCGCGGGCGGGCGCTATCACCGGAGTTGCGCACACGGTCGAAGACGCGCTGCGGATTCTGGGGCTGGAGGCATGAGTGCACTCCCGTACAGCCTCGAAGCGCTGCGCCGGTTTCGCGAGGAGCTGAAGAAGCCGAAGCGGGAGCTTTCGATCCTCGAACAGGTGCCGCCCGATGCTCCGGCGGACGACGCCGTTTTGACCGTGTGGAATGGCGAGCGGTTCATCGCGTGGGAGAAGTGGCTCGCCACAGCGCCTGTCGTGATCGAGGACCGGGCGGCCAGGCCGGTGATTCCCGCCGACGCAGAGTGCGTCAGCGCGGACTGCGGCGGAACGCGGGTCTGGCTCGTAAGGGATGGCGACCGCTGGCTGATGTTCGCCGGGTCGCGGAAGAGCAGGAGGAAGGATTTCGCATCGCCGTTCCTGGAGCACGCGATCCGAACGGCGGAGCACTGGTACGGTGCGCCTGCTACCGGCTGGCAAGTGGAGAAGAGGCGAAATGGAAAGCACAACGACGAAGCAGAAGGTCGCGCGACGGGCGCGGTACTTTCGGACGTTCACGGGCCTGAGAGTGCATCCTCTGGCTCCGAGTCCGGATGAGATCGATATCGACGACATCGCCCACTCGCTGGCGCACCAGTGCCGTTTCTTGGGCCACACGGACGGCTTCTATTCCGTGGCCCAGCACTCGGTCCTGGTCAGCGAGCTCGTGCCGGAGGCCGATGCCCTCTGGGGACTGCTCCACGATGCCGCCGAGGCGTATCTGGGCGACCTGCCCGCGCCAATCAAGCGCGAGCCGGAAATGCGCGTCTACCGTGCCGCCGAGGATCGGCTCCTGGCGGCGGTGGCGGCGAAGTTCGGTCTGGCGCCCACGCTGCCTGCGTCCGTCGCAGAGGCAGACCGGATCGTCCTCGCCACCGAATTTCGCGACGTGACCACGGTCGATGACCTCGACTGGATAGTCGCCGAGTGCGGCTTTGCCCCGTCCGAGTGTCTCTGGATCACGCCTTGGCCGCCAGCCGTCGCCGAGGACCGTTTTCTGCGCCGCTTCTGGGAGCTTACCAGATGACGCCGCTTGAGTTCCTTAATCAGCTCTGGCAGTACAAGCCGGAGGACCAATACATCCTCATCTGGACTCTGCCCGACAAGCGCTCGCGCTGGTTCATCAACATCCCCGACGCTGCGGAGTACGTTGCCGGCGTCAACGGCAGCAAGGACGTGTATGTCGGGCTTGGCCTGGCAGGAAAGGATTACGGGCCGATGCGCCGCTGCGTATCCGGCGAAGTGACCGGGATCGCCGGCATTGGGTCTGATTTCGATCTGCTTTCCGAGGCCCATGGGAAGAAGGCGCTGCCGCGGACCGTCCAGGAGGCGCTCTCGATCCTGCCGGCGGGAATGGAGCCAAGCTTCGTCGTTCTGACCGGCAACGGCTTGCACTGCTGGTGGCTCCTGAAGGAGCCGTGTGTCTTCGACACCGATGCTGAGCGGAGCGATGCCGCGCGCGTCGTGACCCGATGGCACACGCTGCTGAGGCTGCGCGCGGCCGCGAAAGGATGGGCCTACGACCGCCTCTCCGACCTGGCGCGCGTTCTCCGGATTCCGGGCACGGTTAACCACAAGGACTCCGAAAATCCAAAGAAGGTCACGCTGCTGTCCGCCTCCGATCGCCGCTACAACCTCTCCGATTTCGAGGAATACCTGGACGAAGCCGCGATTCCCGATCCGGAGGCGGAGGAGCGCGCGGCCCGCGAGTGGAGCGAACGCTTCCAGGATAAGCCCCTCGTTCTCAACTTCAGCGCCCGCATCCCCGAGGAGACGCTCAAGGGCTGGATGGAAATCGATCTCCGCTTCCGCAACACCTGGCTACGGCAGCGGCACGACCTGAAGGATCAAAGCCAGAGCGGCTACGACCTGGCGCTGGCCTGCTTTGGGACGGAAGCGGGGCTGAGCGAGCAGCAAATTGTCGATCTGATCATCCACCACCGGGCGCTGCACAACCAGAGACAGCGCACCCGGCTCGATTACTACCAGCGAACGCTCGCCACGGCGAGCCGCCGCACGGGCGGCATCGACCCCGTCGCCGTGCTCTCGGGAACGGCGACCGCGTCTTTCACTCAGCCCGAGCAGCCGCAGCCCGATGCGGCGCCGCAAAAAGAGCCTGATCCCGCAACTGCGAAGGCCGTCCTGTGCGAGCGCATCTCGCAAGTCCTCGGCGTCCGCATTCTCCGGCTGATCAAAGTCACTGGCAAGGAACCGACGTACCAGATGGAACTGGAGACCACCACCGTCGAGTTCCCCAATGTCGGCAGATTTATCGATCAGGCGAGCGTCCGTGTCGCCATCGCGAGCGCCACCAACAAACTTATTCCGAAGATCAAGCCGAAGGTCTGGGAACAGCTCGCGCAGACCATGCTGGACGCGCTGATCGAAACCGAGGGCGGGGATGAGACCGACTTCAAGGGCTCGATCCGCATGTACGTCAACCAGTACCTAACCGATACGGGATTCATCGAGACGATAGAGAACCAGCCACCTGGCTCGCTCCGCTTTCCCACGATCATCAACGGCCGCATCGCCATCTGTTCGAGCGACCTTCAGCCGCACGTCAACAAGAACTTCTCGCAGGCGCTGTCGGTGAAGGCCATCGCCTCCATGCTCGCCGCGATCGGCGCCAGGAACATCCAGGTCAAGGGAAAGACGTTCAAGCCGCAGAGCCGCTGGCTGCTGCCGGTTGAGGAATTCGATCCGGCCGACTTCACGACGCCGGCGTACGGGAAGGAAGCAACCAATGGCCGGTAAGAAAGGATGCGGCCCCAAGCCGTCGCTGCCCGAACCCGAACCGCGCTCCTGCGAATGGTGTGGCACGATCTTCACGCCAGTTCGCAAGCGCCCAAAGCAGCGGTTCTGTTCGCGCCTCTGCCAGAGGCGATGGCGCTGCCGGCCCGAAGCAAACGCTGAACTGGCGCGGCTGACCAGGTGGAAGCGGGGAGCCCGGCAGCGGTGGACCGGTTCTCCGGACGGTTATGTGAAGTTTCACGGGCGGCACATTCACCGTGTGCTGGCGGAGGCCAAGATCGGCCGCAAGCTGCTGCCCGGTGAAGTGGTGCACCACGTCAACGGCGACAAGCGTGACAACAGCGACAACAACCTAGAGGTGCTGCCGTCGCAGTCCGAGCATGCTCGCCTCCACGGATTCGGAGCCGGACGGAGGTCCGATGTCTAGTTCATTCGCAGAAACCGACCGCATCCAGGAGATTGCGGGGAAGGGGGCGGGGGCCGAAGAAACGCGGGAATTCCGTATCTTCGGCCCCCCGTAGCCAGGGACGGGCAAGACGACCAACCTGACCCGTCAGATCCGCCGCGCGGTGGACCGGTTCGGCCCGGACTCGGTGCTGGTGACCAGCTTCTCCAGGGCGGCCGCCGCCGAACTCGCCGGGCGCGACTTGCCGATCAGCCCTGAGCGGATCGGCACCCTTCACGCTCACTGCTACCGCGCGCTCGGCGCGCCGCAGATCGCCGAGGCCAATGTCGACGAGTGGAACCGGCGGTACCCACACTTGCAAATAACGCCCGTCCGGAAGCAGAACAAGCTTGACGGCGAGGAGGCCGGGGAGGAAGACGGCCGGATTAGGCCGGGCGACCTGTGGCTCCAGGAACTGAACCGGTTCCGCGGTTTGATGATCCCTGTTGAAGGCTGGTCGGCCAATCTGCGCGACTTCGCCGGCAGATGGAAGGAGTACAAGGATGCCCTCGGACTGCTGGACTTCACGGACCTGATCGAGACATGCTACCGCGATATCGCGGCTGCGCCGAAGCGGCCGGCGGTCATCTTTGCCGATGAAGCCCAGGACCTCAATCGGATGCAGTTGGCGCTGATCCGCAAGTGGGGACGGCACTGCAACTACTTCATCGTCTGCGGCGACGAGGATCAGACCATCTACTCGTTCAGCGGCGCCTCTCCGGATGCAATGCTCGATCCCGACATTCCGGACGACCACAAGATCATCCTGAAGCAAAGTTACCGCGTACCCCGTGCCGTGCACGCCGCGGCCGACAAGTTCATCCGCCAGGTGACCAGGCGCCAGGAGAAGGTCTACCTACCGCGGCCCGAGGACGGCGAATGCCTGCGCGGCCCGCTGAATGCGTCCTACAAGAGCCCCGACTACTGGGTCGTCAAGACCGTCGCAGAGCATGCCGCGAAAGGGCAGACGGTTATGGTGCTGGCGAGCTGCGCGTACATGCTGGAGCCGCTCGTGGCGGTTCTGCGCAAGGACGCCATTCCGTTTCACAACCCGTATCGGCGCTCGAACGGCTACTGGAATCCGATCCGGCTCGGGCGGAAGGGATCGACGGCGAACCGCATCCTCGCGCTGCTGGCGGCGCATCCGGATTTCGGCGACGATCGCCGCGACTGGACGCTGGGCGACGTGGCCCTATGGGCGGAGTGGCTCCAGTCCAAGGGGATTCTGAAGCACGGCGCCAAGAAGCGGCTTCAGGCCGCCGATCCCTCCGCGCCGGCGACTATTGAAATCCTGGACGGCGTTTTCGAAGACGGCGCCATCGAGTCGCTGTTAGAGGCCTTCGAGGGCGACTACCGGAGATTGCTCGGGTGGTGGCGCAGGCGAGTGACCGCCGACGTGCACAAGCGCATTCAGTTTCCGGCCGAGATCACGCTGGCGCACGGGCCCAGAACGTTGCTGGAGCCGCCCAAGGTGATCGTCGGGACCATCCACTCCGTGAAGGGTGGCGAAGCCGATGTCGTGTTCCTTTTTCCGGATCTGAGCGACAGCGGGCTGACTGCTTACCGCCGCCATGGGCCGCCCAGGGATGCAGTGATCCGGACCTTCTACGTGGGCATGACCCGTACGCGCGAAGTGCTGTATTTGTGCGCTCCGGATTCGGCCGCAGCGGCTGTGCTGTGAGCGCCAACCGATTGCATTGATTGGCCTTGATAAGTATGGGGTTCGAAGGTAACCTTCAGGCGCTGGCTGGAGGCCTGCGAGTGAAGGCGCGCGTTCAACATCCGAAAGTGACGCAGCGGAAAGACCGCCCGGGCTGGCCGTGGATCTTCCGGTACTACGAGGACGAGATCCAGCCGGACGGCTCGACGAAGGTCCTGCGACGCTACCACGAGATCGCCCCGAGCAAGGGCGACGGCGCCATCTCGAAAAGGCAGGCCGAGATCGGGCGCGACAAGTTCCTCGCCAAGTTGAATGCGCCGACGGCTGAGGAGGCGGTCCAGCAAGTCGCCGCGACCGGCGTCGCTCTCTTCGGCGAGGTCGCCAGGATGTACGAGGAAGGCTACCTCGGCCGCGTGAACCAGATCGCCAAGCCGACCCGCGTGAAGGAGAAGTTCTATTTGGACGAGTACATCGTGCCGCGTTGGGGCAAGCTGCGGCTGAACCAGATCCAGCCCAAGGCGGTCGAGGACTGGCTGCACACCACGTTCGACTCCTGGTGGACGATGCACGGCGTGCGCGCGATCATGAGCCGCGTTTTCTACTACGCCGAGGGCCACGGTTTGTGGGAGGAAGGGAAGCGCAGTCCGGCGAGCAAGGCGAAGCTCGGCAAGAAGCGGTACAAGAACGAGCGCCGCATTCTGTCGTTCGACGAGACGGCCCGCGTGCTCGCCAGGCTGGAAGAGCCCAACAAGCTCATCATCGAAACCTGCATCGCCACCGGCGCGCGGATCTCGGAGGTGTTGGGCCTGAAGTGGAAGCACGTGAACCTCGACGCCGCGACCATTAAGATCGAGCAGCGCGTCTGGCACCAGGACGTCGGCCGCCCGAAAAGCGAGGACAGCCGCCGGGTCCTGGGCATCGGCGACCTTGCCGCCCGATTCCGCGAAAGAGCCGCCGCGGACGGCGCGAAGCCCGACGCCTGGGTGTTTCACCAGAAGCGGGATCATGACAAGCCGCTATGGGACTCCGGCGTCCGCGACGCGCTCCACCAAGCCGCCCAGGACGAGGGTTGCGACTTTCCCGGCCTGGGACCGCACTCCTTCCGCCGCGCCAACATCACGTGGCGGCAGGAGGTCGGCGGCAGCGCCATCGAAGCCGCTAAGATCGCCGGCCACGCCGACCTGGAAATGACCGGCGAGTACACGTTTGTCGCGCCGGAACGGCAGAACGAACTGACGCGACGGATTCAGGCAAGGCTGGCGAAGGCTGCGGAGAAATCAGAAACCGAGATTCCAAAGCACCCAGCGCCCAGCGACTCGGAGCTTCCGCCCAATTTGGTGGAAGCTGAACCCTCAACCCCTCTCTTGCAGTAACCCCGTTGCGCAGGCTCAAAGCTCAAACGTCCAGGCACGGAAAGGTATGAAACCATATACAATACCATGGTGCCTTACATATTGATCTGAGGACGCTATTGAACCAGGCCAGACGCCAGAGCGACACTGCGGCACTGGTCAAGGAGCTCAGGCGGCGCCTTGACCTCACTCAGGAGCAGTTCGCCCAAAAAGTAGGAGTCACCTACAGCACTGTCAACCACTGGGAAAACGGCAAACGCATTCCCCAGCCGTTCCTTCTGCGGCGGCTACGTGAGATCAAAGGTGAGTTGGACGCGCTGGGCAAGAAATCCACGAAGGAGAAGGCCGGATGAACGTCCCTCAGCCCCTTCGTGAAGGCCAGATTCTCACCGGACCCCTGTTCAACGAACCGATGCGCGTGGAGACGGTTCGCTCGAACGGTCCGGACACCTGGATTGCCGGGCTCGTAGGGGCCCAGTCGGAACGCTACCGCAAGGTCACGCTGACTTCTCAAGACCTGGAAAAACTGGTCATCCTGGATACGGCATATGGCTTCGACGGCGACGGACGCCTCCTCCGTTTAGGAATCCAAGCCTATTCCCTTGGCATCGCTTACGAGTTCGACCCCTATTTCGGCCTGTCGATCTCCCGCGTAGATCCGCTCCCCCATCAACTCGAAGCCGTCTACGATTACCTCCTGAAGCTTGCCAGAGTGCGGTTCCTTCTGGCCGACGACGCCGGCGCTGGCAAGACCATCATGGCCGGCCTGCTGATCCGGGAGCTCGAACTGCGCGGTCTCGCCGAGCGTATCCTGATCGTCTGCCCTGCCAATCTCGCTTTCCAGTGGCAGCGCGAGCTGAAGGAGAAGTTCGAGGAGAAATTCCTGGTTTTCCGCGGCCACGACATTCGCGATCAGTTCGGCGTGAATCAGTGGCTGGATCAGCACCGCATCATCACTTCGCTGGATCTTGCCAAGCGCAAAGACATCCTTCCTGGCCTGCGGCAGGTGCATTGGGACTTGGTGATCGTCGATGAAGCGCACCGCATGTCTGCCGCGGATGAAACCCACAAGAGTCTTCGTTACAAGTTGGGTGAGCTGCTGCGCGACACCTGCGATCACATTCTCCTTCTGACGGCCACGCCGCACAAAGGAGACCCACTGAACTTCAGCCTGTTCCTGCAACTTCTCGACCCCGACGCCTACGCCGACGTGAAGTCGATCCGGGAAGCCATGGATCGCCGGCGGGCGCCGTTCTACTTGCGGCGTACTAAGGAGGCGATGGTCTACTTTCCGGAACGCCGTCCGGATGGAACGTGGGTGGCGGAGAAGATCTTCACCAAGCGGATTCCGCACACTGTGGACTTCCAGATTGATGGGGCGGAGTTCGACCTCTATCGGGACATCACGCGCTTCGTGAAGCAGGAGAGTGCGCGGGCGGCCGCCCAGGGCGAGGACCCTCGCGCACGCGCCGTTGGATTCCTGATGTCCCTGTATCAACGACGGTTGGCGTCCAGCACCTATGCGATGCGGCATTCCCTGGAAAGCCGCGCCCGGCGCCTCGAGGGCGCTCTCAAGCGCGCCCAGGATCTCGCTCTGCTCGCCCCTCCCGAACTACCCGATCCCGAAGAACTGGAAGAGATGGAGGAGAGCGAACGCGAGCGGCTGGAGGAGATGCTGGAAGCCATCACGCTGGCCGGCAACGCGCAGCAGGTGCGGCAGGAAATCGAAGAACTCCGGGTACTGGCATCGCGCGCGCAGGCGGTCGAGGTCTCGGGTGCGGAAGCCAAACTCTCCAAGCTCAAGGAACTGCTTCACCAAGAGGGATTTTTCGACCATCCCGACAAGCGCCTGCTGATCTTCACGGAGTTCAAAGACACTCTCGACTACCTTCAGGACCGGCTAAAGTCGTGGGGTTTCCGCGTGGGCTGTATCCATGGCGGCATGAAGTCCGGCTCTCGCGATGAGCCGGGTACTCGGCTCTATACAGAGCAGCAGTTCCGCGAGAGCGAGATTCAGATCCTGGTTGCCACCGAGGCGGCCGGAGAAGGGATCAATCTCCAGGTCTGCAACATTCTTTTCAACTATGACATTCCGTGGAACCCGAATCGGCTCGAACAGCGAATGGGCCGCATCCACCGGTACGGGCAGCGCAAGAAGTGCCTGATCTTCAATTTCGTCGCGACGAACACGATCGAGGGGCGAGTCCTTCAGCGCCTGCTGGAGAAACTTCAGGAGATTCGTGACGCCCTGGATGACGACGCGGTCTTCAATGTTGTTGGCGAAGTGCTTCCCGCCGCTCATGTGGAGCGCGTTCTCCGGGACTACTACGCCGGACGCCTCGGCGATGCCGATCTGGAAGAACGTCTGCTCAGGAACGTGGACGAGCACCAGTTTCGAGCCATCTGTCAGAACGCTCTCGAAGGCCTTGCCTCAAAGAAGCTCAACCTGGAGATGCTGATCGAGCGGCGGGCCCGCGCACAAGAGCGGCGCGTCGTGCCGGAGACGATCGCGCGCTTCCTGCGCGAGTCGGCCGAGTTTGTGCCGCTAAGTCTGAAGGTTTTGCCAAACCTGCCACACACGTTCGAGCCCGGACGAACGCCGGCCGTATTGAAGGATCACGAGAAGGACCCGGACTGGCGGCTCCCGGCGCTGGCGTCCCGGTACCCGCGCTGCTCGACGGACCGCGAGACCGCGGAAGCAAACAACCTGGAGTGGGTCACACCGGGCCATCCGTTGTTTGAGGCTGTCCGCCGGCACATCTACGCCGAGGCGCTCGAGACGTTCGGAAAGGGAGCGGCGTTCTACTCGCTCCAACACGCCAGGCCCGCGCGCGTCGATTTCTACCGGGCGCGCGTGGTCGACGGACTTGGCCAGGTGATACACGAACGCCTGTTCGCGGTGGAGATCGCCGAAGATTGCCCACCTCGCCTTCGGGAACCCAGCGTCCTGGGCGACTTCACCCCGGCCGAACTGCCGGAAGTCCTGCCGCCGGTTGCGAGTTTGCCCGAAGCCGCTGCTTGGTTGAACGAAAAGGAACTCGTTCGGTTTCTGGAGGACACGCGAAGCGAGCGCATTGCCGAGATCGAACGCATCGCGGCTCACGTGGAGTTGTCTCTCACCGAGCTATTGCAGCGAGCGGACGAAGAGATCGGGCGGGCCGCGACGGAAGTCGAACAGAAGGTGACCGGCGCCGAGGGCCGTCTGGCACAGGCCGAAGCGCGGCATGCCGAGCTCATGGTGCGGCGCGAGCGCCGGAGAAAGGAACTGGAGCAGCAACGCTCGTTGTCCCTCCAGGCTGTCGAACGGTTCGCCAGTGTTCTCGTATTGCCACATCCCGACCGCGAGGCTCCAGAGGTGCGGCGGCTTCAACCCGACTCTGAGACCGAGGCAACCGCAATGCGCGTGGTCATGGAGTACGAGCGCTCTCAGGGCCGGCAAGTGTATGACGTGCACGAAAAGAACCTCGGCTACGATATCACCAGCCTGGATCTGAACTCGGGCGAGCTGCGCCTGATTGAAGTGAAAGGCATCGGCGCCCCAACCGGTACCGTAGTGCTCACCCCCAACGAACGGCGTGTCGCGGAGGACCGCCGCGACTGCTACTGGCTCTATGTGGTGACCCACTGTGATACGAACCCAGTGTTGCGGCCGCCGATCAAAGATCCGGCCAGGTTTGAGTGGAACGAGGTGACCAAAGTGGCCCATTATTATCTGTCGGTGAATACCCTGACGGCTCAACCGCCCCCGGAGACAATGCCATGACTACACTGCGTTCAGAATCGCGAGAGTGGGTACTCAAAGCCCGGAGTCCCATCTGGACAGGGGATGTAGACCGGAAGGGAGAGCGCACGGTTACGACAGGTTTGCTCGGTTCGCTCCGCTGGTGGTTCGAGGTCCTGGTACGCGGGCTGGGCGGCAGCGCATGTGACCCGTCGGATTCAGACGGCCGCTGTCCGGACAAGAGCGGCAAGCACTGTGTGGTATGCGAGCTATTCGGATGCACGAGCTGCGCGCGGAAGTTCCGGTTCGACGTGCTGGACGTGTTGAATGAAAACGGCAAGATCAAACGGGATCAGATCAAGAAGGATGAGAAGTTCCGATTTCGTTTCACCCTGCTGCGTCCGATGCGTGACGAGGAGTGGGCATTGCTCGATCTCACATTGCGTCTGATCGCAGGTTATGGTGCTATCGGCGGGAAAACGGTTCTGAAGCCTTCCGATGAGAACAATCGGAGCAATCAACCACATCATCAGGATTACGGGCTGATCGCTGTTGAGCAGCGTCCTGATGGCCCGTCAATGAAGAAAGAGGCTCTCCAAAGCTACGTAGTATCGGGATGGCGCTCAGTCGATCAGAGTGATTTCATCTGGGCGTCGGTCGGGAACTTCTGGTGCGTTGGAGCCAGATTCCTCACACGAGAGAATTCGACCAGTAGCACTTTCAATAGGATCCTCGGCCGCGACCAGCGAAAGACGTGCACCGACTGCGGAAACATACACAACCCGCCGACAACGTGTCCCCAAACCCGGAGACACCCGAGGCGCCACAGCGATCGGAATCCGTCTGCGCAGCCAGAGAGGTGGTTAGCCGGCGGGCGAGCAGAGAGCAAAAAGGTCTTCAGCTTCAAAGATCCGCCACGAACATTTGGCTTCGTGAATCCAGACCTGATGAATCTGGACGACATGCGCAAGCGGTTGAAAGATGTCTGGTCAGACCTAGCGGACGAAGAGTTTCTCACCGGTCCAACCATCATCGACCGTTTACTCGCCGACGCTATGGGAGGTGCTCAATGAAGTTTGATCTGTACGCTGAGCTGGCATCTCTCCAGGCATGCCCCACGACGTCGGCCTTACCGGGCGGGCTGGCATCGGGGTTTGTAGACGGCTGCACGATGTGGTTCATCAAGGGTGAGATGGATCCAAACTCCAAGACAGCGAACCAGGAGAAGAATGAGGCGCGGGGCTGCTATCAGACGCGCGCGGCCGCCAGCACGCTCCAGCTTCCCTCCGAGCTCAATCTGGATCCGGCCCTGGGACCGCCTCTCCCGGAGGACTGGCTTGCGATCGAGATCAAGCTTAAGCTGCTTTCGCCCTGGTACTCGAAGGACGACCGCCCATTCCACGTTTTGGACAACCCGGTGCGGAAGGACCGGGTGTTTGGTGTTCCTTACATGTCAGCGGCAAGCTGGAAGGGGCTTCTTCGCTGGGCCTGCCGGATGCAGGCCGGCTTGCAAGAGCACCTTCAACGGAACGGCGGCAAGATGAACGACTGGTCCGACCCGGATTGGATCATTCATCTGTTCGGCAACGAGAAGGGGGAGAAGGAGGATTTCCTGCGAGGGTCGCTGGCCTTCTATCCGACTTGGTTCGACAGAGTCAGTTTCGAGGTGATCAATCCGCATAGCCGGAAGACACGCGCTGGCACGCAGCCCATTCTCTATGAGGTCGTTCCGCCGGACACCGAGGGCGTGCTGCGCCTTCTATATGCGCCCCTTCCAGGAGCGGATGGTTTTGGATCTGCGGAACGCATCGACGCGCTCCGGAAACTGCTCGATGCAGCGGAACAACTCCTGACAGTCTACGGTTTTTCCGCCAAGCGTACCGTGGGCTGGGGCTTGGCCGAGGTCATAGGAACCAGAGCCAATGGCGGAGAGTGGGAGCCAGAGAATTCAATTCAAAAGCTCAAGGACAAGGCAGCACTTCTGGGATCAAAAGTGGAGAAGGCATGAGCGCCTCGGACGGGAAGCAGATGATGGAAAAGTTGCGCGAGAACAGGTCGCTCCTGCTTGCCTGCGAAGCCATCGGCTGGCTCCACATGACGGGGAAGGCGCACCCCGACTTCCTCCGGCAGCACGGCGGCGCCGGCGTGAGCTACGAGACTAAGGACTGGCATAAGACTCTCATGCCGGCCTGGAGCGAGCGGCTCGCTTGGCTCAGGTCGCCCAATTGCGGGATGTCTCTGCCCGGCAGCTTGGCTGAATTTCTGGAGAAGTACGATGCGGGGCAATCAGAGAGCAGCTTGGTCGGTTTCCTTCAGGCTGCCCATGCGATGGCCTCGGGTATCGAAAAGAACCTGCCTGGCTCCACCTCGGCGTACCTCGGCCAGGACATAACGCACATGTGGCTGGCTTCGCCGTTCGGGCATCCGGTGAGGAATTTGCTTGCCGATCTGCCGCCCGTCCTGGCACCGGGCGCCTTCGAAAGCCTGCTGGAGCGAATCGGGAAATTGCTCGACAATCTACACACGCTCGCTGGGACAGCGGGCCAGGACGTGCATCCGTGGCAGCAATGGCGCGAAGAAGCCATCGGCACGGGGGGCTGGCTGCGCGAGGCGTTTCTTTCTACACTCGCTGAAACACGGCTGCCGAACAACGACGTAACGTTGTGGGATCAGTCCTACGTAGCAGCTGCCCTATTCAAGTCCGCCGTCGCTGGGGCTCGTCTGGCAGGGTGCAACGAGTGGAATAACCTGAAGCAGCAAACGCGCTGGCGCGTACTCACCATCGGCCTCGGCAGCAGGCACTACGAGGCGCGTGCCGTGAAGATTGGCGATTGGGCGGGCGCCCGGCGTGACATAGATGGCTTCTTTGATCAAGTCCGGCGCTTGATCGAAGTGGACCTCGCGGCGGGTTCCCTGATCTACCGGGATGACGAGACGCTGGCCTTCACCTTCCCAGGCCTGCGCCTCGACGCGACCGGTCAGGATTCCAAAGGCAGTCTCGACGATGCGGCCGCCGAATCAGTCCGAGGTGAGATAGAAGGCGAAGTAGAAAGCTTTGCAAGGGGCAAACGGTTTGAGACACCGCCACGTACGCTGCTGTCCGGCTCCACGCGATCGTTCATCGGCATGGTGGAGCAGCTCCGCAAAGCACGCGAGATTCTCGCCATTCCTCTGCACCGGACATGGGTGGTCCCGGAGCCCGGCTCAGCCGGAGGCCACGTCTGTCCCGTCTGCCAGGTGCGCTTTAATCAACCCCACGCGAATGACCGAACCGAGAATGCCCGCAAGCAGCGGGTCTGCGCGGTGTGCGCGGATCGGCGCAAAGGACGGCTCGATGCCTGGCTGAATGGTGACGGGGACACGATCTGGATCTCTGAAGTCGCCGATAGCAATGACCGTGTAGCGTTGCTCGCCTTCAGTCTGGATATCGAAGCGTGGATTGGCGAGAACCGAGTCGATTCTCTGCGCGCACAGAGTGTCCTCGATTGGCGCTGCTTCAATCCCGTACTTGCCGAATATTGGGTGCGTGATCAGAGCAAGCGCAGAGTCGAAGACAATTCGGTTGATGCCAAGTCCCCCAGGGATTCGCTACTCCGGCATGTACTGGAGGTCCTAAGGCACGCAGCAACGACGGATTACAAGCTGGATCAACAGGTTGACCTTGTCCTCGGCAACCTTCAGGAAGGGTACCGACGTGAGAAATCAATGGAAGAGTTTTTCTCCAAGATCGTCGAAGACCGCTCTGGCGCCCCGCGATGGGATGGCCTCGATGACGATGCACGGGCTCGATGGATCGTCCATCAACTCTTCCGCAAATTACCGTCGCCTGGCCGTATCCATCGCTTCTGGCGCGCTGCTGAGACCTTCTTTGATGAACTGTTGGTCCGCTTCCGTGAGATAGCCTCTGCTCATCCCAATCGGTGGAGAGTCCGGCGGCTACTGCTCGAACCGTTTGGGCAGGACGGCGGCTGGGAGGACCGGGAAACCTATGCCGGCCGGCTGGGAGTCGCTCCGTTTGAGGTGCTGTACCGGGCCGATCGGGGCCGCTTCGTGACGATTTGCAATCTGGCTCGTTGTCTCGACGCGGATGAGTCAGCGCGAAGCCTGCAAGGACAATCCCTGAAAATGAAGAGTGACGACGGCCGGACGCGCACTCTCACGATTCAAAGCGTAGGCGAACCCGACAAGATTGCCGCCTATGCGCCGGTGATTCCTCTCGAACGAAGCCCGCAGCGGTTCCGGGTGCTTGTTCCTCTCGAATGCGCTCCAGCGTGCATCGAAGCGGCGACCGAAAAATGGCAGGAAGAGTTCGGCCGTGTCTGGGATCGGATGCCGCTCCGTACGGGCATCGTCGGATTTCCCCGGATGACGCCCTTTCAGGCGGTGATCGAGAGCGCTCGTAACCTGGAAGCGGATCTGATGGAAACGAAACCCGAAGTGTGGCGCGTGAAGGATCGCCGCACAAAGGAGGGGGTGACGGCTTTGACGCTGGTTCGTTCCGATCGCGCCTGTGAGACGGCTCTCGTGCCCACCGGCTTGCCCGACGGCCGCGATGACGTTTTCTACCCGTACTTCCAGGTCGAAGATAACGCGCTCCGGCACGCGCGCGACTTCCAGCATCCGAACGGAACAGTGTACCGGCATGCCACGGCTCTCCGTGCCGGCGATGGCGTCGTTGTCCGCCCGAGCCGTGTCACCGCCGTCTTCCTGGACGCGACTGCTCGCCGATTTGAGGAGGCCAGAAGTTGGCGCCTTTCCGATTTTCGCCGCATGCGGGACACCTGGACCCTGCTGGAGCGGGTGACACCGAGCCTGGGCGCCTTGCGCGGCACGTGGGCCGAGTTGGAAGAGCGGCAAGCTGCCTGGCACAACGCAGACGGGAGCTGGGTGGACGGCGCAGACAAGGAGTGGATCGAATTCGCGCGTGCTGTGTTGAGCAACCGGCTGGGCGTTTCCGGGGCGGCGCTGGAACACCTGGTGGAAGCGGCCCGCGACGGCATTCTGGAATGGGCCATCGAATGGCATCTGGGCTGGCTGAAGCAGGGAATGGAGGATTGAGCATGGGAGAAAGCTTCAAAACGCATCGCATCACAGGGATGGCAGTCGATCCGATTCACGTCGGCACCGGCGGCGGGCGGCTCGGCCGGGTGGATCAGTCCATTGTCCGGGACCCGGTAACGCGCGTGCCGAAGATTCCCGGCTCGAGCCTGGCCGGTGTCTACCGCGCCTATGCAGCCATGGCCAAAGATAAGTATCCTGACTGCGCGGGCCAGGGACAGCCGGACAAGCAAGGTAAGGGAGGCCATTGCGGCAAGCCTGACTGTCCCATCTGCACCGTGTTCGGTTTCGCTCGAAGCACTGGCGGCGGATTCGCCGGACTGGCTGCTTTTAGTGATGCCCAGGTGTTGCTTTTCCCAGTGGCGACGCGCGAAGGGCCCGTGTGGATCACGTGTCCAGGGGCGGTGCGGCTGGTCGCTGGAAATTACCCGGATCTGGAGGATGACGTCATTCTTCGGTCCCAAGCGGGATCTGCACTCAACTTTGGCTGGGTGTTGCTCCAGGTGAAGCAGTACGCCAATGGCCAGGATCCGGGTCCACTCCTGAATAAGTTGGAGATTCCGGAGTATATCCGCCAACGTCTGGCGGCCGTCTCCGATAAGCTTTTCTCCCACATCGTCAACAGCAATCTGGAAGTGCGGACTTCCGTTTCCATCAATCCGGAGACCGGAGCAGCCGAAGAACGAGCCCTGTTTACCTACGAAGCGCTACCACGCTCCACGGTGCTCTTGTGGGAGGTGATCTCGAAGAACCCGGCGCACTTCAAGGTGGGCAATGGTGCGGTTGAAGCAGTGAACGAGATGACGAAAGTTTTCGAGGTGGTAAAGGAGGCGCATCCTTATCTGGAATGCCTAGGGATCGGCGGAATGGGCACGCGCGGGATGGGACGGCTTCGCGTGCTTTCGCCAAAAGGACCATCTGAGCCATCTGCGGCCGATGGTGGCAAGACGGGAGGCGCCTGATGCAGAACCTGGACGTCGAATGTGCGGAACTAGGCAGAAAGCTGGCTCAACTCGATAAAGTCGATGACAAGACGCTGACCAGCGCGTTGAGCGTGCTGGAAGAGCAAGGCGTCTATGCCTGCTTCCTCTCTCTGAACGCCCAAGGCGGACCGGCTGGCCGGAATGTCAGTGCCAAGCTTGCTAACTTTCTTCAAAAGGTTCCCGCAGAGTCGCCCCTGCTTGGGAACGGCGACTTGTTCACTGCCCTTCAAGCGCTTGCCGGGGATCTCGACAAGTTGCTGTTCGCGCGGGACCTGCTCCGCCAGGCGCTCGTCTATGGCCGCTATCACGCCAAGGCCAGGGAGGCGAAAGCGCAGTGAGCTGGACGCTCTATCGCTGGACGTGGCGGCTGGAATCTCCCCTGTTTGTGGGCGCGCCACCCGCAGGGAGCCTGAATCGTTGCCGGCTCTACGTGCCCTCGCGTGCTCTGTGGGGCGCCCTCACGGCTGAACTGGCGCGACGCCGTGCGAATGCTTTTCCGAGTTACGAAACGGAGGGCACCGCGCTCCATGAGAACACCCGCTTCACCTATCTGTTTCCGGCGGAATGCGACCGGAATCATTGGCCGGCCTGGCTGCCGCGGTATGAAGATCGCGATGGTTTGGTCTGGCGGCGCGAGGACGAGCCGGACGGCAAGCACGACCTTACCAACCGTCAGATGCGCCTCCGGCTATTGGATGCCCGCCCGGGGACCGCCATTGATCCCGATTCCGACAGCGCCGAAGAAGGTAGTTTGCGCGAAACCGAATGCGTGTTGCCCCAGTGGCGAGACATCAAATCTCCCGTCGCCTTTGCGGGCTACGTATTCCTTAAGGGGGACTTGCCGGAACTGCGCGACCTCACTGATCTCTTTCTGGGCGGCGACACGCGCTACGGACTCGGCCGGCTGTGTCGCCTGGATATGACGTCGGCTCCCGAGGTTTTCGGGGCCGAAGTGTCGTTGAATCAGGACGCGCCAGTGGTTCAGAGCGGCCATCTTCTCGCACATGCCCGGCCTGCCGATCATGTTCCGGAGATTGTCGGCAGTCAGGAACTGCTTGCAGGGTGGGATCGAACGAAAGCCGATCCGTTTCGTAAGGTCTCGGAATCGCCGTTGTGGATACCGGGTTCACGAGCGCGCGACGGCCGCGTTGCTGACTGGGAGATCGGGGAAAACGGAATCTGGACGTTCGCAGGAGGCGGTCAATGATCCCCAAGGAGTGCAAGCGGCTGGCGGAAGTCGATTTTCCCATCGCCGAAGTCTCGCGGCATGCGGCGCGGGAGAAGTCGATCCGGCATGGGCATCCCTCCACGCTGCACTTGTGGTGGGCGCGGCGGCCGCTGGCCTCTTGCCGGGCGATGCTGCTCGCCCTGCTCTGGCCCGACCCCTGCGATCCGTGTTGCCCGGCTGACTTCAAGCAGAAGGCGCGGGAGTTGCTGCCCTCGGTACAGGGCGCGCCGGGTCCGTCCGATGGAGACCTGCGGAAGGCGCTCCTGAAATTCATCGCGGACTTCGCCAACTGGGATCTCGCGGCGCATCCCAAATATCTGGAGGCCAGCCGCGCGCTGGTGCGGGCGGCGTATCCGGAGGAGCCGCCGCTGGTGGTGGATCCCTTTGCCGGCGGCGGATCGATTCCGCTCGAGGCGCTGCGCGTCGGCTGTGACGCCTTTGCCAGCGACCTGAACCCGGTGGCCTGCCTGATCCTCAAGGTGATGCTCGAGGACATCCCGCGGCACGGCCCGAAGCTGGCCGAAGAGCTGCGGCGCGTGGGCGCCGAGATCAAACGGGAAGCGGAAAAGGAGCTGGCCGAGTTTTATCCCGGCGATCCAGACGGCGCTGCGCCTATCGCCTATCTGTGGGCGCGGACGGTGCGGTGCGAATCGCCCCACTGCGGCGCGGAGATCCCGCTGGTGCGGTCCTTCTGGCTGTGCAAGAAGGCGAACCGCAAACGGGCGCTACGGTACACGGTGGTGCGGCACAAGGGAGCGCCGCCTGAGATTCAATTCGAGGTTTTCGAGCCGAAGTCCGAAAAGGAAGTCCCGGCGGGAACGGTGACGCGGGCCAAGGCGGCATGTCCCGCATGCAACATCGTGCTTCCGCCGGAGCGCGTGCGGGCGCAGCTTGCGGCGCAATGCGGCGGCGCCGATACGGTGTTCGACGAGCGAGGCCGGCGGACAGGGGGCGCGCGGCTGCTGGCGGTGGTGACGCTGAAGCCGGGCGAGCAGGGGCGGCACTATCGGCTGCCAACTGAGGCCGACTACCAGGCGGTGTGGAAGGCGCAGCGGCGGCTGAAGAAGATCCTCGACGAGTGGGAGCGCGGCGGGCGCAAGGGGCTGTGCCCGGCGCCGGATGAGCCAACGCCTGCCGGCGGTGGCTCAGGGGCGGGGCGCGCGTTCAGCGTACAGAAGTACGGCATGCTCCAGTGGGGCGACCTGTTCACCGCGCGGCAGAAGGTGGCGCTCCATATACTAGCCGGATTGAGTCGCAGCGCGGGTAAGTCGTCGAAGGTTCTTGGCGACCTACTTGCCTTAATGCTCAACCATACTACCGAGAGATCCTCTTCGCTGTGCCGGTGGAGTCCAGAACCCTACATGGAGACAATACTGGGTGTTTTCGGGCGACAGGCTCTCCCGATGATTTGGGACTTTGCTGAGGCTGCACTTCTATCTGAATCCACAGGTAGCTTCTTGCACGGTCTAGGAGTCAAGGCTCAAGCCGTAGAGGCAGCTCCTCTTTTACCAATAAGTGGACAGACCCACCTCACGGACGCAAGGACTTCACCTCTTCCCGACGGAAGCGCAGCCGTGTGGTTCACGGATCCCCCTTACTACGATGCGGTCCCCTACTCAGACCTTGCTGATTTCTTCTTCGTGTGGCTGAAGCGCGTCATATCTAACGGCGATTCCTTGCGTGATCCCTTCGATCAAGCGAACCCACTCACCCCAAAAACAAACGAGATCGTGCAGGATGAGACCAGGAAATTTGACGGGCAACCGAAGGACCGTGCTTTCTTCGAGCGCGAGATGGCGGTCGCTTTCGGAGCAGGCCAGCGGCTTCTGAGGATTGATGGAATCAGTTCGGTTGTGTTCGCGCACAAGACAACAGAGGGATGGGAGGCTTTGCTTTCAGGCCTCATCGCTGGCGGTTGGGTAATAACGGCTTCGTGGCCCATTGCTACGGAGCGGCCGAACCGGCTCAGATCCCGCGAGTCCGCTGCCCTAGCCACAAGCGTTCACCTCGTCTGCCGCCCGCGTCCCGAGGACGCGCCCACCGGTGACTGGGCCGAAGTCCTCCGCGAGCTGCCCAAACGCGTCGGCGACTGGATGGAGCGCCTCGAATCGGAGGGCGTGCGCGGCGCGGATCTCGTCTTTGCCTGCATCGGGCCGGCGCTGGAGATCTTCAGCCGCTACGCCCGAGTCGAAACTGCCGACGGCCGCGAAGTCAGCCTCGCCGAATACCTCGAAAAGGTCTGGGAGGTGGTGGGCCGCACGGCGCTCGAGCAGGTGCTCGGCACCGCGGAGGCGCGCGCGCGCAACGGCGCCGCGGGCGCAGTCGAAGAGGACGCCCGGCTGACGGCGCTGTTCCTGTGGACCCTGCAAAGCACCAACGGCGAGTTCGCCGCAAGCGAAGAGCCCGAAGAAGACGAAGTGGCGGAAGAGGAAGATGAGGAAGGCGCTACGCCCAGAGCGGGCAAAGGCTACAGCCTGGTTTTCGACGTCGTCCGGAGGTTCGCCCAGCCGCTCGGGATCAACCTGCCCAAATGGGAAAACCGGATCATCGAGACCAGGAAAGGCGTGGTCCGGCTGCTCGCGGTGAGCGAGCGCGCCAAGCTCCTGTTTGGACAGGATGGCAGAGAAGCAGTCGCCGATCTGCTCGAAAAGGACCCGCTCGCTGCGACGCGTCAACTGGCCCTGTTCCCCGACGAGGACGTCAAACCTGCCAAGGCAGATGGGCGCCGGCGCCGGATCGCCGTGGAGATGGCCGGCGACGCTCCCGCGGCTCAGCCGGAGGCGACGACGCTCGACCGCGTCCACGCGGCGATGCTCTTGCAGGCTGGGGGCCGCACCAATGCGCTTCGCGCGCTGCTCAGAGCGGAACAGGAGCGTGGCCCCTATTTCCTGCGTCTTGCGAACGCGCTCTCTGCGCTCTATCCGAAGGGCAGCGAAGAAAAACGCCTGCTCGACGCCATGCTGCTGGCCATGCCAAGGTGAAGACGATGCCCAGGACAAAGCCAGGTGTTGCACGGGAGATTCAGAGGATGGTACAGCGGATCGTGCGGGACTTCCATCCCGAGCGCGTGATCCTGTTCGGCTCGCACGCGCGCGGCGAAGCAGGACCCGACAGCGACGTGGATCTGCTGGTGGTAATGCCGTTCAAGGGCCTGAAACACAAAAAACAAGTTGAGATCCGTGTGGCGCTCCACGACATTCGAGTTCCCATCGACATCATTGTCACAAGTCCGGAGGAATTCGCATGGCGCCAGAATGTCGTCGGCACGATTGAGTATCCCGCGGTGAAAGAAGGAAAGGTTTTGTATGCCCGCTCCTGAGGAAACGGCGCAGATCACCTTAGAGTGGGTGGCCAAAGCGGAAAGTGACTTGACGGCCGCTGCCGCTCTTCTCAGGACAGAAGATTGTCCCACAGATGTGGTGTGCTTTCATGCCCAGCAGGCTGTCGAGAAGTATTTGAAGGCGCTGTTAACCAGTCTGCAAATTGAATTTCCCAAAACTCACAATATTAAAAAGCTCAGCCAGATACTGAAACACCGTCATGATCTCGGTCTTAGCGAAGAAGAACAGGACAAGCTGACCGATTACGCCACAACGGCCCGCTATCCAGGCTTTGGAGAAATCACGCTGTCTGAGGCACGGCGTGCCGTAGCGCTTGCCCGGCGTGTGCGCAAGCACGTTCGCGCGCTATTGCCAAAAGGAATTTTGCGCAGGAGGACGCATTGATGGAGCCTTGGTACAAGGTCGCCACGCCGCGCCAGGAAGTTCGGGAAGGGCGGTCTTTTAATCCGGATGAGTTCGCGATCGCGCTGGAGCAGGTGGTGGCGAAGACGGCGCCCGAGGACTATCGCAATCCCGTGCAGTTCTTCTCGCGCACATTCTTCACGCGAGCCCTGCGGGAACACGCGGGGATGGTGCTTCGCCGGCTCTCCGGACGGACTGACAACACCGCCCCGGTCCTTACACTCATTACCCAATTCGGTGGCGGCAAAACACACACGCTCACGACTCTCTATCACCTGGCATCGAGCGGCGAGAAGGCCGCCTGCTTCACAGGGGTGCCGGATCTGTTGCGGAACGCCGGCCTGTCCGCAGTGCCGGAAGCGCGCGTCGCCGTGTTCGTTGGCAACGCCTGGGACCCGCAGGAAGGCAGGGAGACTCCCTGGATCGACATCGCCCGCCAGCTTGCCGGCGACCAGGGAGTTCAGGCATTGGGCCCATCCGCACGGACGATTCCTCCGGGTACCGAGGCGATCGCGCGCGTGTTTCAGGCCGCCGGGGCGCCTGTCCTGCTGCTGTTCGACGAAGTCCTGAACTTCCTTAACCGCCACCGGGCGATGGCGGACCAGTTCCACTCGTTTATTCAGAATCTGACGGTGGCGACGACGGGCACCACGCACGGAGCCGCGGTGATCAGCCTGCCGCGCAGCCAGGTTGAGATGACCGACTGGGATCTTCAATGGCAGGACAAAATTGCCAAGGTTGTGCGGCGCGTTGCGAAGGACCTGATCGCGAACGACGAGACCGAAATCGGAGAGGTGGTCCGGCGGCGGTTGTTCGAGGACCTGGGCAATGAGCGCGCCCGGAAGAACACGGCTGCCGCCTTTGCCGATTGGTGCTTTGAGCGAAGGGCTCAGTTGCCTCCGGAATGGACGGCGGTGGACACCGCCGCGACGGAAGCGAAGGCTCGGGAGTTTCTCCGGGGCCGTTTCGAGTCCTGCTACCCGTTTCATCCGGCGACTCTATCTGTTTTCCAGCGCAAGTGGCAGGCGCTTGCGCAGTACCAGCAGACACGCGGCACCCTGGCGATGCTGGCGCAGTGGGTATCGATTGCTTCACGGGAGAGCTTTCGGAAGGCTCGCACGGAGCCGCTGATCACGCTCGGTTCCGCTCCGCTGTTTGAACCGAACTTCCGCAGCGTCGTTCTGGGGCAGCTCGGCGAATCGCGTCTGGTGGCCGCAATCGACGCAGACATTGCCGGCGAGCACTCCCACGCCAAGGCGCTCGACGCCGACACCAAGGGACCATTGCGGGATATCCATCGCCGGGTTGGCACGGCGATCCTGTTTGAGTCCTCGGGCGGGCAGGCGGACAAAGTGGCGCACTTGCCGGAGCTGCGATTCGCTCTCGGCGAGCCCGCTGTGGATACGACGTCAATTGATAACGCGGCGTTTGCTCTGGAAGACAAGTCCTACTTCATCCGAAAGATCGGATCGGACGGATTCCGGATCACGCATCAACCCACGATGAAGAAGGTGGTGAGCGACCGCCGGGCCTCGCTGGATGAAGAGACCGAGATCAAGCCTGCCCTCCGCAAGATCGTGGAGGACGAATTCCGGCGTGGCGCCGGCCTGCCGCTGATTCCTTTCCCGCGCGAGGGCTCCGAAATACAGGACACACCGAGATTGACGCTGGTGGTCATGGACCCGGATGCGGAGTGGGTCTCTTCCGGTTCGCTGCGCGATCAGATTGCAGAGTGGACCCGGCAGCGGGGAAAATCGCCGCGGCTGTACCCGGGGGCCTTGGTGTGGTGCATCAAGAAGCCTGGCCGCGACCTTCGGGACAAGGTCGAACTCTGGCTTGCGTGGAGGCGTGTGGCCCGGGAGATCGCCGAAGGGACGCTCGGGGGCGAGTTCGATAGGGCTGATCGGGCGGAAATCCAGTCAAAGGTCGCGGCTGCGGAGGAGGCCGCGAAGGATGAGGTGTGGGCCGGTTACCGGTTCGCTGTGATCGCCGACAGCCAGGATGCGGGCGGCCTGAAAACGATTGATCTCGGCGCGGGACATTCGAGCAGCGGAGAAACGCTCTGCGGCCGGGTCGTGTCCGCACTGAAATCGGAGGCCCTTCTGAATGAGTCTGTGGGGGCGGGCTACATTGACCGCAATTGGCCGCCCGCCTTGAAGGAAAGCGGAGCGTGGCCTTTGGCGAGCCTGCGCCAGAGTTTCTTGAACGGCGCACTTACCCGGCTCATCGACCCGGATGCGACGCTGCGCACCAAGATTGTCGACTTTGTGAGCAGGGGCGAATTCGGCCTGGCGTCTGGCCGGCAGGCAGATGGGAGCTATGAGCGCGTGTGGCTCTGTGAACCCATCGCGCCGGAAGAGGTCGCTTTCGAGGCTGGAGTGTTCCTGCTGACCAAGGCCAAGGCGCAGGCGCTTAGGGCAGCGGTGACGGCGCCTGCTGCCGGCCCGGAGGTCGTCACGCCCGTCGTGGAGCCATCGCCGCTCCCCCAGCCAAGCCCGAGTCCCGAGCCGAGTCCTACGCCCGAGGCCCAGATGAAGACCATCCGCTTGACGGGGACGGTGCCTCCTGAGGTTTGGAATCGCATGGGGACGAAGATTCTTCCGAAGCTCCGAACGGGATCGGATCTCAAGGTAGGTATCGACTTCGTGGTCACGGTTGACCGTGATTCTGCGAAGAACCTGGTTTTGGAGTTACGTCAGATTCTGGAAGACCTTGGCCTGAAGGACAGAGTTTCGGTAGGCGATTCGCCGCGACAATGAGCACTCGGCTTCCACATGCACGATCCTCATGTATAGGAAGGCCAATTTGTCTTCGTGCTGCGCGGAATCACAAGGGCGGGAACAACCGCGCGCGCGTGCGCGAGGCACGTGCGATTCCACAATCGCGGCGGTCAACGTTGGAGTCGGTCAGGAGTCCAGAACCACCAGAAATCGCCTTTGGTGGCGTCTTGGCGTCCAAATCCATCGCGTCTAAGTCTTTTGTTTTCAGTAGGCGATGCTCGTAAGTTGTTGATATTTTTTGCTTGGGGTGCAAGAGGTCCCGGGTTCAAATCCCGGCGGCCCGACCAATTAGCCTTTTAGAATCAACACATCAACATTTCCCCGGAAGCTGGCGAGAGGCAATTTGTGCTCGAAACTGTGCCAAAACTCTTTCAACTCGCCTTCTCTGTGCTCGAAACTCGCCGCTCGTTGGCCTTGCGGTCCAACTTCGCCAACGCCTCTCGCATCATCCCCAGTTTCGCCTGGCTGTACAGCTTGAACACGTCCGCATCGCCCTGGCGAAGCATCTGGGTGACCATGTGGTCGGCCACCCCGCCAGCGCTGAGCCGTGTGGCGAACGTGTGCCTCAACTCGTAAAGCGCGAAGTACGGCACGCCAGCCTTCTTCAACGTCCCCGCCCAAACTTTGCGGAGATTGGTGATATGGGGCTTGCTGGCTCCGACCTTCGGAGTTGGGAACAGGTACTCGCTGCCAGGCGCTTCCTTCATCTGCCGTCCGAAAGCCTCGGCGGCGGCGTCCGTCAGGGGCATGTCGCCGATCCCATTCACGGTTTTCGAATCTGCTATATGGACAACTGCGTTGTCCAAATCGACCTGTGCCTTCCTCATCGGAAGGAGCTCCTTTTTGTACCGCAGCCCCATCTCGCACAGGATGACGACGATATTCCGCAAGTAGCCGGGTGCCACAGACTCGATCGCGGCCTGCTCGGTCGCCGTCATATAGTGCGGTTTCCTTGTCGACTTGGCAACGGAAACCGGAAACTCGACAGCCAAGCAGGGATTGGCGGCCAGCCGCTTCTGCCTCACCGCCACGTTGAACATGTGCGACAGAATTCGAAATTCCTGGTGTGCGGTGGCCGGCTTGATCTTTCCCCTCAGTTGCAGGCCGAACTTCGTATGCACCCTGCGGCCTTGTTCGAGGCGCTCTGCCAGATAGCTCTCGATAGCCTCTGCCGTGATGTCCGACAGCGCCACCTCTCCGAATGCCGGCCGCAGGAACTTCAACGCATTGACATTCTGCTGGTGATTGCCGGCGCTTCGGAATGGCGGTTTTGAACGCCGCTCCAGGAACCAATCGGCCCACTGATTGAACGTGAGCTGCTTGCTGCTTAGAACAACCGGAAGACGGCCGTCGTCCCGAGCATCCAAGCGATCGCGCAAAAAACGCTCGGCCTTCTGACGATCGTTGGTTCCCGCCGATTCTCGTATGATCTCTCCTTTCTGGTCCCGATAACGGACCTGCCAGAACCCCGAGTTTCCCCGGCGATAGACCGCGCCTTCCGTTTTGCGCGGACGTCCTCCCTTACTCATAGATTCCTCCATTCAGTTGGAAACGGGGACCGACACTCGGCTCTTGGTGGATGGCAACCGAATCCGGCACGCCGCTGTCTGAACAGGGAATCTGCTTCCGCTCATGACAAGGATAGCCGGTCGACAGGAACCCGTGGGACCAGAGGCTATGGCATCGGCTGAGCCATGACATATGCCACCTCCTGACGGAAGCTCGCGCGAAACGATTCGAGGTCCGCCCTGAGAAACCGGATATTGCGGCCCATCACGCGAAGGTGCGGAATCTGCTTACGTTCGACCCAGAGATACACGGTTTGGACGCTGACGCCCATGTATTCAGCAGCATCCCGGACGGTCAGTGGGAGATCTTCGGCAGGGCGGCTCAATCCTTGAGTGCTGCCGCCCGGTGTAGCGTTTTGGGGGAGGTGCTTTGCATTCATGCCTATTTGTAAGGCATCCTCTGCGTTCCTGCCAAAAGTCTGGGCCGCGGACCTAGAGAGAACGTAGATGAACCGGTGGAGGCTCGTCCGGCCGTCGGAACAGTTCGATTCGCAAGGGTGTTCGTGGCATACTCGTGCTGCGTGTGAGGAGCGTCCGCGACCGAGGACAACGCCATGCGACTCGAGTCTACGATCGAATCTATTCGAGACTGCTTGAAGGAGGACAGAACGTTCACCAACCTGAGGCTGGGTACCCGCTGGCCGTCTCGCGTCGAACTCCGGTCTCGTTCTCAATGCGCCGCAGCGGCCAGCCCAGCCGCCCCAGCGCGATCACCTGTTGTCGCTTCTCGTCGCTCAAGACATTGCTCACGTCGAGGGAGGGTAACCCTCCGCTCGCGATTCAATGTCCTGCCTACCTCCGTTGGCCGGTTTTCAGGTGTCCCCCATTGGCCGGTTTTGGGTGTCCCCCGAGGAACAGCGGCGGCATCGAAAACCCCGTGATGCCCACCAACTAATTTCGCGATTTCGCTGGCAACCCTATGCGGAATACCGCGTTGCACAAGCATGGGAGCGAGCACGATTGCCGTTGCCCGGCCATGCGGAACGTCCATAACGTTAGGAGCGGCGCAACAATAACAACTCAGTCGTGATCTGAATTTGCACACCGGCTCGAACCGCTCCGCAGCCGCTACAAATCACGGGGCCGAGCCTGGAGCCCCAGTAGATATGGGCGACGACGGGCCGGGCTTCGTCCGAGCGATCCCTTTCTCATTATGTTATAGTTCCGATTGAAAGGAGCCTTGGATAGGAACTATAACATTATGCGCCCCGCTGCCTTCGACCCCTCTGTCCTCCGTCAGCACTTGCGCCGCCACAAAATCGCTGACCTGCCGGAACTCAAACGGGTGCTGGGCACCGACACGCCGCTCACCGTGTTCCGCAAGCTTAAGCAACTCGGCTACCTCGCCAGCTACACCCATCGCGGGCGGTTTTACGCCCTCGCCGACATCCCCCAGTTTGATGATCGCGGGTTGTGGTCCCACCAAGCCGTCTGGTTCTCCCGGCATGGCACCCTACTGGCTACCGTGGAGGCCTTCGTCCTGGCTTCTCCCCACGGCTATTACGCCGATGAACTTGCCGACGTTCTGCACGCCGAAGTGCGGGAGCCTCTCCGCCACCTGGTTCAGCGGGAACGTCTGAGCCGGACCGAAGTCGACGGCCAGTTCCTCTATACCGCCATCGAGTCGCCCGATCGCCGCAACCAAATCATGACTCGGCGCAGCGCCCAAGTGGTCCCATTGGCCGCCCACTCAGCCGGCCTCGAAGTCTCTCCCGGTGAACTCAAGGCCGCGATCATCTTTTTCTATGGCCTACTCGACGAACAGCAACGCCGTTTGTTTGCCGGCTTGGAATCCATCCGGCTCGGCCACGGTGGCGACACCCTCCTCGGCGATTTCCTGGGCCTGGACGCGCACACCGTCGCTCGCGGTCGTCAGCAACTGCTGGACCCCAACGTAATCAGTGGGCGGATACGCCGCCAGGGTGGCGGCCGTCAGCCCGCGGAAAAAAAACGCCGGACATAATCGACGTCCTACATTGCTGGAACACGACACGGCCGGCGATCCCATGACGGGGCTGCGCTGGTCGCGCCGCACGACCATCCGAATCTCCGAGGAACTTTGCCAACTCGGCATCGCTGTCTGCCCCAATACCGTCGCCCGCCTGCTCCCTCAGATGGGCTATTCCCTGCGCGTCAATCACAAGCAGATCACCACCGACTCCAGTCCCGATCGCAATCTCCAGGTTCGAATACTTGGCCGAACTGCGCGGTCGGTTTCAACGTCGTCATCTGCCTATCATCCGTGTCGATACCAAGAACCGCGAACTGGTCGGCAATTTCCGTAATCCAGGCCGTCGCTGGGAATGCAGCCCTCGCCGCGTCTTCGACCACGACTTTCGCACCGACTCCATCGGCATCGCCATTCCCTATGGCATTTATGACATCACCGAAAATCGCGGTGCCTTCGTCATCGGTGTTTCCCACGACACGTCCGCCTTTGCCGCTCATGCCATCGCCCATTGGTGGCAGCAGGAAGGCTCCCGTCGCTATACCGGCTCGCGCCAACTCCTCATTCTGGCCGATACCGGCGGCAGTAACAGCTATCTCTGCTACGCCTGCAAGACCGAGCTTCAGTACCAACTGGCCAACTCTTTCGGTCTGTCGGTCACCGTAGCCCACTACCCGACCGGAGCTTCAAAATGGAACCCTGTCGAACATCGTCTCTTCTCCGAGGTGTCGCGAAACTGGGCTGGTGAACCGCTCGACTCCTACCGGAAGATCCTCAATTACGCCCGAACCACCAAAACCCAAACCGGTCTCACCGTCACCGCCTACCTCGACCGCCGCCAATACCCATGCGGTCTCAAACCCTCACCAGAACCAGTCGCGTCTCTGCGACTGCAGCACCATGAAACCCTGCCGAAGTGGAACTACACCATCAAGTTGTTTTTGCGTCGGCCCTTAGTCGTGAGGTGGCAGACCCGCCGGGAACTGCGCCAGAGGGCGTACGCCAATGCCGCAATGCACGCCACGCAGAAACCAACCGCGATGGAATCCAACGACGTTCTCCTGAAGGTGGGCAGTTCCGGGCCACAACCCCGGCTCGGAGGTTTGGCGCGAGGCGGCCGACGCGCAGAGATTCCAAGTTAGCATGACGCAGATCAGAAAATGATGCTGACGTTGGAGCACCCAGCGGCGTTGCCGGAAGAGATGCTGGGGGCGTTCGTGCCCATCGCGGCCGGCTGGTGCGCGGGTGGCGACCCATCTTGACGCCAGTGATCATGAAAGCGGAACGCTGGAGGACGGCTCCGCGCGCCGGGCTGTATGATAGCGAGCGGTGAAGGTCAGGGATTTCATCCGCGGTCTGGCGGCTGGCGGCAGGCAACTCAAGACGACCAGGGGCAGCCACCGCCAGACCGGCACCTTGAAAAAGGAATGGCTGTCACAGTAGCTGGTCATCCCGGGTCCGATCTTCCGGAACACCGAAGGCGATTCTGCGCAGCTTCGGACTGTAAGAGAAGAGAAGAGCGGATGAAGTTCATAGGTATTTCCATCCCCAGACCGTCGAGCGCTGCGGGCGTCATTGAAGTGGACTCTGCCGCCTGACGCGCCTACGATTTCGAATCCGGGTGTCGAGGCGGCTGTTCCCCCTCTGCCAGGGCTCCCCGGCGTTACCGCGCGAACTTCAGGGCTTGCGCCGAGACCTATGTTCTGCCGCCCGTGCGGGCTGGTCAAGCCCCTCATGGCGCCGGGCGGGGCAGGCGCCATTTTGTTCGGGTGTAGGCGATGCGGAATCCTTGGCGCTCGGCGTTGCGCTGGGAGTCGGTGCCGGCTCCGGCGACCATCATGGCCAGGTCGCAGCCATGATCGACGGCGTAGCGCATCCGTTCTTCGAGCAGCGCGGACTGCAATCCGCGGCGGCGCAGTTCCGGAATGGTGGCGGAACCGGCGAACAGGGCGACCCCGTCGTGGATGCTCAGCGCGGCGGCGGCACCAGGTACGCCGCCAATCTCAGCGAGGAAGCAGAGACTGCCCTCGCGTGCCGTAGCGATCACGCCGATTTCCTGAAGGAAATCCAGAAATTCGTGATGCTCGTGCGCCCAGCCCCTGGCGCTGACGCCGGCCCAGAGTTGGGATTCCTCCGCACGGATCACGCGCACCTCGATGCCAGGATGGTCTGCCGCCCCGGGTTTCTCCACGCTTCGATATAAAACGTTGCTGATCTCGACGGGTCTGTAGCTCCTGGTGCAGAGCAGGTCGAGAACAGACACCCCGGCGAGCGGACTCACTTCGTGGACCGCCGGCGCGCCGCGGGCGAAAAAAAAGCGCTCGATTTCCTCCAGCGCGGCCGCGCTCAAGTCCTCGAAGATGCCGAGCCCGAAGCTCTGGGTGACCGGGGAATCGACGCCGTCGAAGACGGCATAGGCGCCTGCGCATTCCATCCACCCGGCGCCGCTTGCGGGGAACAGACGAAGCCGGCTCTCGGCGAACCGGACACAGGCATATCCTTCCGCCCCCTCCAGGCGTCTCGAGAGTGCAAGGTCGGAGAACACGATTCGCTCGTGTCATGTTACACAGCAGCGATCCGCCCAGGCAACGCGTGGTAGGAGAATGGAATGGGGAGCGGGATGTGCCGTGGTTTCTCTTTTCGATAGCCAAGGGCTGCCGCCGTCCGAGGAGCGGCTGGAAGAGGGGGCCGTGCTGTTGCGCGGTTTCGCGGCGGCGGAGGCGCCCGCGCTGCTCGAAGAAGTGGCGCGCATCGCGCAGACCGCGCCTTTCCGCCACCTGGTGACGCCGGGAGGTTACGGCATGTCCGTGGCGATGACCAACTGCGGCCGCGTGGGTTGGGTCTCCGACCGTAATGGCTACCGCTACGATCCCGTGGACCCAGACAGCGGAGCGCCGTGGCCGGTGATGCCCGGGGTGTTTCTGGACGTGGCGGTGCGCGCCGCCGCGGCGGGCGGGTTCGCGGGGTACGATCCCGACGCCTGCCTGATCAACCGTTACGTGGAGGGCGCCAAACTTGGGCTGCACCAGGACCGCGACGAGAAGGACGCTTGGGCGCCGATCGTCTCGGTTTCGCTCGGGTTGCCGGCCGTATTTTTGTGGGGCGGCAAACGCCGCGCCGATCCGGTGCGCCGGCTGCGCGTGGAACACGGCGACGTGGCGGTGTGGGGAGGGCCGGCGCGCTTTGTGTATCACGGCGTGGCGCCGCTGCGGCACGGGCAACATCCGCTGACCGCCGGGGCACGCATCAACTTGACGTTTCGGAAGGTGTTTTGAGGTAGCCGCCGTAGAATTCCTCTCTTACGCCGGCGAGCAGGCGAGCGGCCAGGGCGCCGTCGGCCGGATATCGAATCAGGGCCTGGCGGACCAATTCGACGCCGCCTTCAAACTCGGCCTGGACGACGGCGTCCACTCCCAGTTTGCGCAGTGCGGTCATCTGCTGCGGCCGGGCAGCGCGCGCGATGGTCACGATGGCCGGGTTCAGGCGCCGGGCGCGATCGACGCCCAGCTCCGCGGTGCTCAGGTCCGGCACGGCCAGCACCAGCATGCGGGCGCTCTCGATGCGGGCGGCATGCTGGATCTCCTCGCTGGTGATATCGCCCCAGACTCCCGCCAGGCCGTGCTCGTGCAGCGCGCCGAACACGGCATGGTTCAGTTCCACGACGACCAGGGGGATGCCGGCCGCGCGTAGGACGCGGGCGACGGCCTGGCCGCTGCGTCCGTAACCGGCGACGACGATGTGGCCGTGGAGCGCTTCCGGCGGGAGTGCGACAGGCGCGGGCGCTGCGGCGGGCTTGCGCCAGGACCGCCAGGCGCGCCCGAGGGGAAGGGCCAAGCCGGATACCGCCGGGGAGAGCGCCATGGTGAGGATCGTGCAGGTCAGCGCCAGATCGTAGGCGGGTTTTGAGAGAGCCCCGGAGGCGACGCCGGTCCGCGCGAGCAGGAAGGAGAACTCGCCGACCTGCGACAGGCCCAGCCCGACGATCCAGGGGGCCATGTTGACGTATCCGAACGCTCTGGCGAGGCCGCCGGCGATCAGGGATTTTCCCAAGAAGATCAGCGGAACGATGAGAGCGATGCGGGCGGCATGGGCCAGGGCGTAGCGGGGATCGAGCAGCATGCCCACGGTAACGAAGAACAGGAGGCCGAAGATGTCGCGCAGCGGGACAACGTCGCTCAGGGCCTGGCGGCTGAATTCGGATTCGCTGAGGATGAGGCCCGCAACGAAGGCGCCCAGGGCGAAGGAGAGGCCCATGCGCTCGGTGGCGTAACCGACCCCGACGCCGATGGCCACCACGGATACCAGGAACAGCTCCCGGGATCCCAGCCTCAGCACCCGCCGCAGCAACGGGGGCAGCAGCCGGACACCCAGAACCACGACGGCGGCGAGAAACACGGCGGCGATTCCGATGGCGCGCGCGAGCCTGAGGGGGAGATGGCCGGGGTCGCCAAGCTGGGGCAGGATGATGAGCATCGGGACCACGGCCAGGTCCTGGACCACCAGCAGACCGATCATCACCCGGCTGGCCAGCGTGGAGGTAACGCCCGCCGCGGACAAGGTCTTCAGCACGACGACCGTGCTGGAGAGGGAAATCATGGCGCCGAACCAGATGGCCTCGGTGACCGGCATTCCCAGAGCAGTGCGGCCAGCGGCGGCGGCGGCGAGGGACGTCAGAAGAATCTGGAGCGGGCCTCCGATCAGGGCCATGCGGCGAACGGGTTGGAGATCCTGAAAGGACATCTCCAGGCCGAGGGAGAAGAGCAGCAGGGCCACGCCGATATCGGCCAGGCGTTCAATCTCGTGAACCTGCACCACGGTGGGGCCGGCCGTGTAGGGGCCCACGAGTACCCCGGCGGCCACGTAGCCGACCAGCAGCGGCACACGCAGGGCGCGCGCCAGGAGGCCCCCCAGGAGGCCGGCGAGGACGATCAACACAAAGTCGGAAGCGATGCCCAATCCCGGCGGATCTCCTTCCCCGAGATTTCATTGTCGCGCGGATGCTGCGCGATTCAGCCTTCCTCGCGCAGGGTGTCGGCGGGGTCCACGCCGGCCGCGCGCCGGGCGGGAAGGAAACCCGCGAGCAGGCCGAGCAGGGCCATGGAGGCGCAGGCGGCGGCCAGCGCCACGGGATCAAGGGGCGACACCTCGAACAAGAGACTCTTCATCACGCGGGTAAGGGCCACCGTTCCGAGCAGGCCGAAGGCAAGGCCCACGGCCACCAGGCGGAGCGCATGGCGCAGCACCTGTGAGAGCACGGCGGCCGAGCGCGCGCCCAGGGCCATGCGGATGCCGATTTCGCGGCGCTGGAGCGTGACGGTGTGCGCGAGCACGCCGTAGAGGCCGGTGGCGGTGAGCAGCACGGCGACGAGGGCGAAGGCGCCGATGAGGCCGGCGGGCCGGCTGACGCCCCACAGCGTCCGGTCCCGCACCTGCTGCATGGTGGCGATATCGCCCAGGGGCAGGTTGGGATCGACGTCGCGAACCGCTTCGCGGATGGCGGGCATGACCGCGGCGGTGGCGAGCGCGGTGCGGATGACAAGTTTCACCTGAGGCGAGGGCGCCTGCGCCAGCGGCACGTAGACCACCGGCGGATCGGGATCGCCCGGAGAGGAGACCCGCTCGCTCCGGATGACGCCCACGATCCGGACTTCCGGAATGAAGACTTTGGTCTCCAGGTAGCCGGGCGTGGACACACGAACCACCCTGCCGACGGGATCCTGCATGCGGCCAAGCTCGGCCAGGCGCGACGCCAGAGCCTGGTTGATGACCATGACGCGCGGCGCTCCTTCGCGGTCTCCGGCGGTGATGCCGCGGCCGGCCAGCACGGGGATGCCGAGGGCGTGGAAATAGCCGGGATCGACGCGTTTGAAGCGCACGCGGAGAAGCTCGGAAACGCCCGGGAGGACGATGGCCTCGCCATTCGAGATCCACTCGAGGGGCAGACACGTGGACAGGCCCGCCTGCGAGACTCCCGGAGCAGCCGCGAGCCGCTGGCTGAGCGCCTGGTAAAAGCGGGCGGCGTTCCCTGGCGCCGGGTAGGCGGCGGCCGGCAGGTCCAGGGACATGGTGATCACGTTTTTGATATGCACGCCGGTGTCGATTTGCTGCAAGTTGAGGAGGCTCCTGAGCAACAGGAGCGCGCTCATCACCAACACCAGCGAGAGGGCGACCTCGCTCACGACGATGGCGCGGCGCATGCGCGCGTGCACGCCGGAGGAGCCGCGTCCCGTCCGGTTCAGGGAGGCCGCCAGATTGCCGAAAGAAGCCCGCAGCGCCGGCAGCGTGCCGGCCAGCAGTGCGACTCCCAGCACCACCGCGCCGGCGAAAGAGACGACCCGCAGATCCAGGCGGACATCGGCAGTGAACGGCAGGGACTGCGCCAGGATCGAAGACGCGGCACGGATCAGAAGGGCGGCGGTGGCAGCGCCCGCCACGCCTCCGAGCAGGCACAGGAGCAGGCTTTCGGTCAGCAATTGCGCCACCAAACGGCCGCGGCTGGCGCCCAGGGCGGCGCGGACGGCAAGCTCGCGGCCGCGCGAAGCAGCCCTGGCCAGGAGCAGATTGACCACGTTGGCGCAGGCGATCAGCAGGACCAGGGCGACGGCGCCAAACGCGACCAGGATGGATCGCCGCAAACCGGAGCCGACCAGCAGGCGGGCGAGCGGTTCGACGACGATGGCGCCTTCGCGATCGTGGACGGAGCGGGTATCCGCCAGAGCGGCATAAATGGCCTGCATGCGTTCAGCGGCCCGGGCTACGGAGACGCCGCCGCGCAGCCGGCCGTACACGGTGAGCCAATGGATATCGCGCACCTGCTGGTCCGGGAGAAGGATCAGCGGCTTCCAGAAGCGAGTCTCGTCCCGATCGAAGGCGCCGGGCGGCAGAACGCCCACGACTTGGCGCGGTTCGCCATCCAGGATGGGGCGGCGGCGCAGGATGCCGGGGTCGCCGCCGAAGACGTTCTGCCAGGCGGCATGACTGAGGACGATCACGGGGGCGGCACCGGGCCGGCCGTCCTCGGGCACGAATGTGCGGCCCAGCAGGGCTCCGGTGGAGAACACGCGAAAATAGTCCGGCGTGACGGCCTTGCCGGCGAGGCGTATGGCATCGGCGGGACCGGTGAGCGCCGCCGAGATGGACTGTTCGGCGGACAGCGCCTCGAAGACGGGGCTCGCCAGGCGCTGCCAATCGAGAAAATCCGGGGTGCTGGTGGCATTGACGACCCCCGGCCGCGGCGCTTCCCAGACGCGGACGATGCGGTCCGGCTGCGGGAACGGCAGGGGGCGGAGAAGGACCGCATCGACCACACTGAACATGGCGACGTTGGCGCCGATGCCGAGGGCCAGCACGCTCACCACCGTGGCGGTGAAGCCGGGCGCTCGCCGGAGCGAGGCCAGGCCGTATCGGAGGTCGCGGAGTAAGGTTTCGATCCCTCGAAAACTGCGCTGGTCGCGATGTTCTTCTTTCATCTTTTCGACTCCGCCAAAGCGCAGGCGGGCGGCGCGGCGGGCTTCCTCGGCGGACAGGCCGCGCGCGAGGGCGTCGCGTTCGGCCAGTTCCAGGTGAGCGAGAATCTCGTTTTCGAGTTCGCGGTCCAGGCGCCGCCGGGAGGCCAGCGCGCGGAGGCGCCCGATCACGCGGCGAAGGGTCATCCCGCCGGCTCCAGGAAGCGGGCCACCAGGGCCGCCGTCTTTTCCCAGTTGGCCACCTCGACCAGCAGTTGTTTACGGCCGGCCCGGGTCAGGGAATAGAACTTCACTTTGCGATTGGTCTCCGAGATGCCCCATTCGGTGCGGATCCAGCCTTGCTGCTCCAGGCGGATGAGGGCGGGGTGCACGGAGCCCTGGCTCAACTGGAGAGCGTCGCCGGAGACCTGTTCGATGCGCCGGGCGATGGCGTAGCCGTGCAGGGTTCCCATGGCCTCCAGGGTTTTGAGGATGAGAAGATCCAGCGTTCCGTAGGGCACTTCGGATTGGGATTTCGACATGTCGATAACCGACAGCTATAGTATGGACGCCGGCCGGCGGCTTGTCAAGCGGCGGTGCGGCTCAGTGTTTCGGATATCCCTGCCAGAGATACTCGAGGGCTTCGGGCAGGGTCTGTTGTTTCACGGTGCGGTCGGTGTGCCCGGCATTGGTGGCAAAGACGAATTGATAGGGATAGCCCTTGGCCGCGAGCACGCGGGCCATGTTCTCGTTCGCCAGGACCCAATCGTGGAAATTGTCGCGGGTGATGAGGTTGTCGCGGTCGCCGACCTCCATCCAGATGCGGATGAGCTTTCTGGGGCTGTTGGGGATGAGATGCTCGCGGAACTCCCAGGCGCCGTGAGGGGTCTCGGGGTTCCAGGGCCACTGCTTGTTGACGAACGTGCCGGAATAGGAGAGCACGCGGTGGTAGAGGTCCGGGTGGTACCAGGCCATAGCGAGGGCGCAGGAACCGCCGGAACTGCCGCCCATGGTGGCGCGGCCCTCGGGATCTTTGGTGAGCTTTACGTGGTATTGCTGCTCGACGAGCGGCAGGACTTCCTTTTCAACGAACTCCGCGTACAGGCCGGACATGGTGTCGTATTCCAGGCCGCGCTGGCTGCCCTGGGCATCGCCGCTGCCGTTGCCGATGGAGATGGCGATCATGACCGGCACGCGGCGCTCGGCGATCAGATTGTCGAGGGCGGTGAACAGGAGCGGGTCAGGACCGTCCGCGCCGACGATGAACGGCGCGGGCGAGCCGGGGACGTATTGCTTCGGGACGTACACGGCCACGCGGCGGGTGTAGGGAGCGGGGTGGGACTTGACGATCACCTTGGTGGGGTCCGCGGGGTCCGCCACGGGATAGGTGTTGGGCTCGCGGGCGATGCCGGGGTAGATCTTGCTGGCGGAGGATTCCATGGTGAAGTTATAGACGGTTCCGTGCGGCACCTCCGGGCGAACGGTCATCTCCGGCGCGGGGTTGTGGGTGGGGCCGAGGATGAAGTTTCCGCCGGCATTGACCGGGGCATTGGCGCCATCCGGGAGCTCCCGCGCCTTCACGTAGCCGGGCGTGTGCGGATCGCGGGTGGGGTGTTCCACGCGCGTGCGTTGCAGGAAGGCCGAGGGCGGTTGGGCCATCGCCGAGCTGAGGATGAAGGTGAAGGTCAGAACAGGGAACATATGGGGATCTTACATCAGCCGGCCCCGCGGGCACGATGTACAATGGTCACGACGTTTGTGAGGGGGACCAGTTTCCCAGTGGGCGGGAGAGCCCTTTTGGTTTTGCTAGGCTGCGCGGGCGCGCTGGCGGGCAGTCCCTCGCTGGACCGGCAATTCGACCAGAGCGTGCGGCCGTTTGTCACTAAGTATTGCGCCGGATGCCATAGTGGCAAGGCGGCCGCGGCGCAGTTTGACCTGAAGGCATTTACTTCCGTCGAGATGGTGAGGCGGGAGTTTCCGCACTGGATGCTGGTGAGGGAGCGGCTGAAGGCCAAGGAAATGCCTCCGAAGCCCATGCCGGCGCCATCGGCAGCCGCGGTACAGCAGGTGATTGACTGGATCGGGGCACTGCGCGCGGACGAGATCCGCAGATCGGCGGGCGATCCGGGGCTGGTGCCGGCGCGCCGGTTGAGCAGCGCGGAGTACGACTACACGATCCGGGATCTGACGGGCCAGGACCTGCGGGTGACGCGGGAGTTTCCGGTGGATCCGGCGAACCCGGAGGGCTTCGACAATTCGGGCGAGTCGCTGACGATGTCGCCGGCGCTGCTGAACAAGTTCCTGCGCGCGGCGCGCGAGGTGGCGGACCACGCGGTACTGCTGCCGGACTCGATCGGCTTCGCGCCCTATCCCATGCTGGTGGAGACGGACCGCGAGAAGTACGCGATCCAGCGGATTATCGCGTTCTATCGGCGGCAACCCACCGACTACGCGGAGTATTTTCATGCGGCCTGGGTGTACCGGCATCGCGCGGCGCTGGGAAAGCGGGATGCAACCCTGGCCTCGGTGGCGGCGGAAGAGAAGGTGAGCACCAAGTACCTGCCGCTGGTCTGGCAGATTCTGCACGATCGGGACGCGGCGGGTCCGGTTTGGAAGCTGCAACAGATGTGGCAGGCGCTGCCGCCGCCTGGGGCGGGCGATGCGGATGCAGTGAAAACCCAGTGCGCGGCCATGCGGGACTTCGTGAAGAGGATCCGCGCGCACACGGCGATGCAGTTCGCGGCGCCGGTGGTGAAGGGCCTGCCTCCCGCCTCCCAGCCCCTGCTGAACTGGAAGCTGCGGGAGTTTGCGTCGCACCGCCGCGAGAGCGATCCGAACGACCTGCGCAACGATACGGATCCGCCGCCGGTGCTGCCGGAGATTCCGCCCTATGCCAAGCTGCACCAGGAGGCAGCGCCGCGCTGGGCGGCGATTTCGGCCAGAGCCCGCGCGGGGGATACGGACCTGATCGTTCCCGCCGCTGAGCGGAGCCGCTATGAAGCGGCCTTCGCGCGCTTCGCCTTTGTTTTCCCGGACACCTTTTATGTGACGGAGCGCGGCCGCTATTTCCCGGACGACTCGGATGACAAAGGGCGGCTGTTGAGCGCAGGCTATCACAGCGTGCTGGGCTTCTTCCGCGACGATGTGCCGCTCATGGAACTGATTCTGGACGAGCGGGACCAGAGGGAGCTGGACCGGCTGTGGAACGAATTCGACTTCATCGCCCATTTCACGGCGCGCACGTGGATCCAGTATTTCTTCAACCAGAGCGGCGAGGTGCAGGGAAAGGGCGCCGAGAGCGCCACGGCGCGCCCGGTGGGTCACGAGGTCACGGACGAAGCGGTGATCCTGGCGATGCGGGACGCTTATCTGGCCAAGGCGATGGCCGACCCGCGGAACGATCCGGTGGCTCCGCGGGCGATCCGCGAACACTTCGAGGGCGTGAACGCCACGCTGCGGGCCTTGGAGAGGGAGCACAAGGAGGCGGAGCCGAAGCACTTGCAGGCGCTCGTCCGGTTCGCCGCGCGGGCGTACCGCCGGCCGCTGAGCGAGGCGGAGCGCGACGATCTGCTGGGGTACTACCGGACGCTGCGCACGAAGAACGAGCTCACGCACGAAGACGCCATCCGCGAGTCGATTGTGAGCGTGCTGATGTCGCCCGATTTTCTCTACCGGATCGACCTGCTGGAGAGCGGCGCGGCGCCGGCGAACCGGCTGGTGCGGCGCGCGGCTCTGACCGGCCCCGGGACGCCGGCGCGCCAACCGCTATCCGCCTACGCCCTGGCGAGCCGGCTGAGCTATTTCCTGTGGTCGAGCATGCCGGACGAGGAGCTGCTGCGGCACGCGGCGGCGGGCGATTTGCAGCGGCGGGACGTGCTGCTGGCGCAGGCGCGGCGCATGTTGAAGGACGGCCGGGTGCGCGGATTCGCCACGGAGTTCGCGGGCAACTGGCTGGGCTTCCGGCATTTCGAAACGAACAACTCGGTGGATCGCGAGCGCTTTCCCGCGTTCAACAACGACTTGCGCGAGGCGATGTTCGAGGAGCCCATCCGGTACATCGAAGACGCCGTGCGGCACGACCGCTCCATCCTGGACCTGCTGTTCGGCGACTACACCTTTGTGAATCCGGCGCTGGCGAAGCACTATGGCATCCCGGGGGTGACCGGGGATACGGACCATTGGGTGCGCGTGGACGATGCCGGCCGGTACGGGCGCGGCGGGCTGCTGCCGATGGCCGTGTTTCTGACCGAGAACTCGCCCGGGTTGCGGACCAGCCCGGTGAAGCGCGGGCATTGGGTGGTGCAGCGGGTGCTGGGAGAGGTCATCCCGCCGCCGCCCCCGGTGGTTCCCGAATTGCCGAACGACGAGGCGAAATCGGATCTGCCGGTGCGTGATATGCTGGCCAGGCATCGAGAGAATCCCGTGTGCGCCGCCTGTCACGCGCGCTTCGATTCGTTCGGCCTGGCATTCGAGGGTTACGGACCGGTGGGGGACGCCCGCACCAGGGACCTGGCGGGGCGGGTGGTTGAGACCGGCGTGAGTTATCCGGGCGGCTTCCAGGGCGACGGGTTGGAGGGGCTGCGAAGCTATATCCGCGCCCACCGGCAACAGGATTTTGTGGATACGCTGAGCCGCAAACTGCTGGCGTATGCGCTCAACCGCTCGTTGCAGCTTTCCGATGAAGCGCTCATCGAGGAGATGACGGCGCGGCTGGCGGAGGACCAATACCGATTCAGCTCCCTGGTCGAGACCATCGTGGCGAGTCCGCAGTTCCGGAACCGGCGAGTGGCGGATGCGCGCGAAACGGCCAGGGCCGGACCCCCATTCAGAGAGGCGAAATAGAGATGTCCCGCTCGAGAACGAATTCCGCTCCCCGCATGACCCGGCGGACGGTGCTGCGCGGCGCCGGGTGCGCCATGACATTGCCGTGGCTGGAGTCACTGGACGCGTTTGCGGACACGCCGCCGGCGTCCGCTTTTCCGAAGCGCTTCGGCGTGGTGTTTATGGGGAATGGCATCAACGAGGATCATTGGAGCGGCGAGGGGCAGGGCGCGGCCATGCAGCTCAGCAAAACGTTGTCGCCGCTCGATGCGCTGAAGCAGAAGATCAACGTGATCGACGGGCTGTACGTGCAGGCGCTCACCGGCCAGGGGATCCACCCGGGGCAGACGGGGAGCCTGCTCTCGGGCGCGCACATTTCCAAGGGCGCCGTGATCCACTCCGGGATCAGCGTCGACCAGATGATCGCCAAGCGGGTGGGCGAAGACACGCCGCAATCCAGCATCGTGCTGGCGTGCGACCAGCCCATGACCGGGTATCACGAGACGAACTTTTCGATGGCGTACAGCTCGCACATCTCGTGGCAGAGCCCGGATTCGCCCGTGCCGCTCGAGGTATATCCTTCGCTGGCCTGGGACAACCTGTTCGACAACCGGGGGAGCCTGCTGAACCTGAGCATCCTGGACCGCGTGAAGGACCGGGCCCAGGCTCTCACGACCAAGCTCAGCTCGTCCGACACGAGTAAGTTGGATGAATACCTGACCAGCGTGCGCGAGGTGGAGAAGCGCGTGGAAGGCATGCGCAAGGGCAAGACGGAGGCGGAGGACGCGGCGAAAGCGAAAAACACCGTGACCGCCGCCATGGACCGGCCGGCCAACGGGCTGCCGGAAGACCTGAGGGAACACGCGCGGCTGATGTGCGACATTATCGCCATCGCGTTCCAGACCGACAAGACGCGGGTGGCGTCGCTGATCATCTCGCGCGATCTTTCAGCGATGTACTACCCGTTCCTGGGGGTGCAGGAGGGGCATCACGCCGCGTCGCACAACAACAATTCCGACGGGTACGAGCGCATCGCGCGGTTCCACGTGAGCCAGTTCGCGTATCTGGCTTCGAAGCTCGACAGCATGCAGGAAGGGGACGGCTCGGTTCTGGACCACAGTTGCCTGATGTTCCTTTCGAATATGTGGATCGGCCGGAAGCACGATAACTTCCGGCTACCGCTGGTGCTGGCCGGCGGGCTGGGCGGGACGCTCGAGACCGGGCGCACGCTGAACTATCTGAAGGAGAGCGAGGAGAAGCGCAAGATGTGCAACCTGTATCTCTCGCTGATGGACCGGTTCGGGGCGAAGCTGGAGCGGTTCGGGGACGCGGAGGGGCGGCTGGAAGGGCTGTAGGGGGGCGGTGCGGCGCGGGGAGATAATATTAGCGGAGTGTCCCATGCTGGACTGGACGAGCTGCCCCGCCGTCGAAAGGCACCCTGACCGAGTAAGCGGTCGCAAGGGCGCACTATGCGCCCGACGCGGCCCTGCGGGGCTATGAAAGTGCGGCAGTCGCTCTGCGGTTTTGTCGAGCGTTAATTGAGGCGATACAGCCGCCTGCTATCCGTGATATAGCGGTTCAGAAACCAGATCTCCTGAAACCTTGTCTTCAACTCAGGTGCAGCATTCAGCAGTGCCCGGGCTAGTTCTGTGAGTTCGTTGGCGTTCATTCCAATCCCAGAAGCGTCCACAACTCCTGACTTTGGTAGCGTGTGTAGGACTAGCACGTCTGCCGAATATGCCGGTCCTTTTGCAGTTTTAGTGCCTAGAGCCCGCCAGACCGCGGCCGGAATCTCACCGTGGCTGTACCAGACCACGGGGTTCGCAATCACGGGGTCGTCAGCCCGCGAACCACCCGGCACGATCTCCTGCTCTCTCATGTGATGAAACAAAATGGCGCCGAAGTACCTCGACAGAATAGGGTAACAGAGCGTTCCATCGGCCTTTCGAAGCTGACCAAGGAGTGCGCCTCCATCCTTATTTCCCCATACTGTGCTAAGATCCTCGAATCGCTCGTTAAGGAGGTCTCGAAAGTCGTTGACGAGCTGATGTCCTTCACTACTCCTTATGTCAGGGAGCTGCATGGGGCGGTTCTGCTCGACATACTGATGATGAGGCTGGAGCGTGATTTTCACTCTTCCATAGCGTGGCCGTTGGCTCTGCAAAGCAGTCAAGAATTTTCGTCTATAAACATCGAAGTAGCTAACTTCCTGATTAACAAACGGCAAGACGACTGAGACGAATTCACCTGCGTTATGCACAGCGTCTGACGCGGCGCTGCCCGGCTGAGGCGTGAGGCCATTTGGGACCTCTGAGAATCCTGCGTTAAAACAGTAGGTCCGCGGAGTTCGCAGCTTCGCGAGCCGATTCTCAGAAGCCACCCAAATGGTTAACGAACAACAACAGGATAGCGGCCGAAGGCCCGCCAATCAAGGGGTTCGGGGTGTTATTCCGGAACCCAATAAAATCAATGCTTCCACGCCCTATGACTTCTCCGGTAAGAATCTGACCCCCTACGGCGGGCTACTGCCGGTCATTACCATGCTGGAGAAACTCGGATTCCAGTCCCTGGTGGAACAGACCGTGACCTCGAAGCGGAGTCCCCGTGCCATGGACCTGTACCGGTTCGTGCTGGGAATCGTCCTCGGCCTCTACATCGGCTTTCCGCGGCTGAATCAATTACGCTTCATCGCCCGCGACCCGATCCTGACGGGCATTCTCAAAGTCGCCAAGCTGCCAGTGCAATCCACCTTCTGGAGATTCGTGAATGCCCTGCATCGTAATGTCGCCCGGCAGATGCTGACGATCATGCGAACCATGCGTGAACGCGTCTGGGAAGCGGCCAACGTGAAACTGGAGGTCGTCACCATCGACACCGACACCACCGTGCACACGCTCTACGGGCAGCAGATGGGCGGACGCAAAAGCTACAACCCGAAGAACAAGGGCAAGAAGAGCTATCAGCCCATGCTGACGTTTATCGCCGAGACGCGAGAATACGTCTGGGGCGAGTTGCGCAACGGCGACCGCCCCACCGGCAAACAGATCGGCGATCACCTGCGGAATGTCGGCGCGGCGGTGCCGCCGGGAGTGAAGCAGATCTATGGCCGGGCGGATTCGGGGTTCTACTGCCGGGAAGCCGTCGAAGGATATGAACAACTCAATGCCCGCTTCGTGGTCTGTGCGCGCAAAACGGCCCGCTTGGTCGAGCAACTGCGTCAAGCCGAGTGGAGGCCCTCGCCCAAAACGGATGCCGGCTGGGAGTGCGAATTCCGCTACCAGCCGGACGGATGGAGCAAGCCCTACCGGTTCGTGGCCCTGCGCTACGAGAAGACGCGCGAGGAACAGGAAGAGGAGGAAACTGAGCAGTACCAATTATTCGCCACCAGCCAGTACAAATACCGGGTGTTTGTCACCGACTTCGTCGAGCCCATCGATTTCGTGGTTTGGTTTTACGGACAGCGCGGCGGTGCCGAAAACCTGATCAAAGAGGCGAACAACGATGCCGGGCTGGCGGCACATCCGTCGGGCCGCTTTGACGTGAACAGCAATCACTTCCAGTTGGCCATGCTGGCGTACAACTTGAACTGCTGGCTGATGCTATTCAACCGCGAGCCGCAGGCAGACGCCACCGCACTCCGGCACACCACTCTGGCGACTTCGCGGCTGCGCTTCCTGTTCGTGGCGGCCAAGATCTGGCGCCACGCCGGCCGCACCGGAGTGAGCTACAGCGATCATTATGACGAGAAGGGCGTGTTCGAGCGACTGATGGACCGGTTGCGCCGGATTGTGCCGCGCGGCCAAGGCTACGCACCGGCGATGCTGCCGGCTTTGCGCTGAAAAGGCCCCCGCCGGACCTTTGAGCGCCGTGCATAGAACTTTATGCACTGGCGGCAAGCGCAACGGAGCAAGTAACTTCGGCGCGGGATCTGGCGGGAACGGATTTTCCGGAGGGCGATGAAGCAGCGAAACTCGACCTGACCTACTCAACCACGAATGACATCAACCGAATGAGGCCCACGCTCCGGACGCCGGTTGTGTGCATAATTCAAGATTCAATACCGACCTCGCGACCATCAGGTGCTTCGAGAATCACGTCAGGAAAAGGCTGACCCATGCGCTTGAACGCATACGACTGACCAGTTTCACGCTCGTACTCCGTGATGAATTCCCGGCTGGCGTACCTATTGAACTCGGTTTCGTCGCCCATTGCCCCATTTTAGTATGCTTCTTGGGACAAACGGTACTGCGAAGAGATGCCGACAGCTTGCGAGGTCGACATAACCGGTTGGTCACTATATTGCTTTTCTTGGATGGGAGCCAATGCAGACCGGTTTGGGGCGGTCAGGGATGTGTCCGTTTGAACGCCTTGGAGTCAGCGGTTCCGCTATAGCCCGTATGCGGTCTTCAGAACCTCTCCGGCGGTTTTGAGGAGGTGTCCTCCGGGGCCTTTCCAGGAGTTTCGGTCGTAGTAGTAGAACCAGGGCACGCCGGGAAAGTAGTGGCGCAGGAGCGGGGCGCACATTTTCGGGCAGGGAATGCGCTCGGTGAAGATTTGCAGGACGCGGAGATCGGGCCTCACGCGGAACCACTCGGCGGCCTTGCCTTCGGAGTGGATCCCCACCTCGGCATCCGGGGTGTCCGCCGGCCCGAATTGGCGCAGTAATTCCGCGATGGTGGTGTTGGGGTTCACCAGAATCCGTTGGACGCCTTGCTTGTCCCGATAGAGCCAGGCGGTGACGTTGATCGCGCCGAGATATTTGGGAGTGGTCAAGGGCGGCGCATGGGTGCGCCGAAAGGTGAGCGCCGCCTCCGGGAGACGCATGTCGCAATGGGCTTCGATCGGTCTGGAGTTGGGGATCTTTGGCATGGCTTACTCCTGGACGCCGGTGTGCCGAGAATCGGTTGTAGCATATTTTGTTCGCGGCGGAGCAGCGGTGGCGGGGAGTGCGAGACGATGCAGCGTTCTTTCGCCCCTGACGGGGCGTGGAGGCGGGGAATTACTTCCGGTGGAGGGAGCCGGAGAGAACGGAGCCGCAGGGTTGAAGGACGCGAGCAACGGCACGTGTGGCTGCGAGGGGAGCTATCGGAGCGGCAGGACCCGGGCGCGAGGACGGCCCGACCAGTCAAGCGACACGACTGCGCCACGTGCGAGGTCCTCGGCGCAATCGGCAAGTGCTTGCAGTAGTGCCCGACCGCGGAGCTCGGGTAGGAGTGGCTCGCCGCGCAGCAAGACTATGCTGGGTCCCGCGGCACCCGTGTGGGCGAGGATTTGCGGGAAATCCAGGTCGTTGGTCAGAAGCACGTATCCGAGCGTGCGGGCGTACTCGCAGATTTCCTTATCTTTCGCTGATGCGGAACCGAGGGAAGACCAATGACACGCCTCATGACCATTGTTGTTGAGATATTCAACCCAACGGGGCGTCAGATTCATGTCCAGAAGGATGCGCATCAACTCGCGAGGCGAACTTCATGGCCTTGAGCCAAGCGGGCGGCGAATGCGAGCGCCTCACGGATGTCCTGCGCTTCCAGATAGGGAAAATCGGCGAGCAATTGCTCGACCGTCCGCCCCGCAGCTAGAGCTTCCACGATCATTCCGACAGTCACCCGCATGCCCCGAATACACGGCTTACCGCCCATGACCTCAGGATCCATGGTGATGCGAAGAAATTCCTGCACGGCGCCATCATAACGTATCCAGCAGGGTTCGGGGCGCGGGATCACTCCTGGCGGAGGGCCTGGAGGGGATCGAGGCGGGCGGCGCGGCGGGCGGGGAGCCAGGCGGCGATTAGGGCGGTCGCGGCGAGGAGAGTTAAGGCCGCGGCGAGCATCCAGGGGTCTTTGGCGGAGACCTGGAAGAGCATGGTTTGCAGGAGGCGGAGGGCGAACAGGGCTCCGGCGGCTCCGAGCAGGGCTCCGGCCGCGGTCCAGCGGGCGGCATGCAGGAGGATGAGGCGGGCGATGGCGGCGGGCGTGGCGCCCAGGGCCACGCGGACGCCGATTTCCTGCGTGCGCTGGGCCACCAGGAAGGAAACCACGCCGTAGAGGCCGATGGCCGCGAGCAGCAGCCCCATGCCGGCGAACAGGGCCAGCAGGACGGCGTTGAAGCGCGGGCGCTGAGCCAGCTTGCCGATTTGCTGGTCCAGGGTCTCGATGCTGACGGGGAGGGTGGCGTCGAGCGCGGCGACTTCCGCGCGCACCCAGCGGGACATGGCCGCGGGATCCATGGGCGTGCGGATTACCAGGGCGGCGGCGCGCGGCAGGTTGGCGGGGGCGCGCTTACGGATGTCGTAATACTCGGGATCCTGGCCCGCGGCCAGGCCGGTGTTCTTCACATCGCCCGCGACGCCGATTACGGTGCGCCAGGGACCGATGCGGCCCGGCCGGATCTGCCGGCCCAAGGGGTCCTGGCCGGGAAAGAGGCGGCGGGCGAGCGCGTCGCTGAGGATGACCACGTCGTGCCCGGGCAGGCGGTCGTCTTCCTGGTAGGGGCGGCCGCGGAGGATGGGGATGCCGAGGGCGGCGAAATAGCCGGGGGTGATGAGGCGCCAGTTGACGCTGCCGCCGGTTCCGGCGGTGAAGCGCGGGCGGCCCTGCACGTCGATGGCGGCGTAGAGCATGGCGCCGGCCGGATTGGGCAAGGGCGGCAGGGAATCGCTGAGGGCCAGTTGGGCTACGCCGGGGACGCGGGTGAGGCGGGATTCGAGGGCGTCAAAGAAGGCCGCGCGGCGCGCCGGGTCCGGATAGCTGTTACGGCCGAGAGTGAAGGTGGCGGTGAGGACGCGATCGGGGCGCATGCCGAGCGGCTGGTTCTGAAGGTTCCAGAAGCTGCGCAACAGCAGGCCGGCTCCGGCCAGCAGGACCACGGAGACGGCGAACTGGGCGGCGACCAGGGCATGGCGGAACAAATGACGACGCGCGCCCAGGGTGCGGGCGCCGGTGAGCCCCTCGGCGGTTGGACTCTGCCAGGCGGGCGCCAGGCCGAACAGGACGCCGGAGACGAGCGACAGCGCCAGGGCGAACAGGAGCACGCGCAAGTCCAGGGAGGCTTGATGCAGGCGCGGAATGCCTTCGGGCGCGATGGCCACGAAGAGGCGCAGCAGCAGGAAGGCCAGGGCGCATCCGGCAGCGCCGCCGGCGAGCGCCAGCAGCGTGCTTTCGGTGAGCGCCTGGCGGAGGAGGCGGCCACGGCCGGCGCCGAGGGCGGCGCGCACGGCCAGTTCGCGGCGGCGCGCGGCGGCCCGGGCCAGCAGCAGGTTGGCAACGTTGGCGCAGGCGATCAGCAGCACGGACAGCACCGAGGCAAACAGGATCCAGGAGGCCAGGCGCGCCTCCCTTACCTGGCGGTCGCGCAGGGAACGGACGCGGAGCTTGATCTCCTTGCGGAACTCGGGCGATACGAATTGCAGCGCGTCCTCCAGGAGCGGCTGTAAGGCGGCCGCGGCCTGTGCCTCAGTGATGCCGGGTTTGAGGCGCGCGATGGTCCGTACCAGGATGGCGGTGCGGCGGGTACGCTGCTCGGCTTCGTCGAGGGCCTGGGGGACCAGCAGATCGGCAGGGGCGAGCCAGGGCATCTCGAAATCCGGCGGCAGCACGCCTACGATGGCGGCGGATTGCCCGTCGAGCGGGAGGGGCTTGCCGACGACGGCGGGGTCCGCGGCGAAGCGGCTGCGCCAGAGCCCGTAGGAGATGAGCGCGACTTTAGGCGCCTTGGGGCGGTCGTCCTGCGGGGTGAAGTTGCGGCCGAGGACGGGCTGAACCGCCAGCGTGGGCAGGAAGGCGGCATCCACGTAGGCGCAGCGCAGGCGCACAGGATTGGCGTCGGTGAGGTCGCAATCGCCCACGCCGGTGGAGGAGGCCATCGAGACGAAAGGGGTCTGGCGGGTGCGCCAGTCGAGGTAGTCGTAGCCCAGGAGAAATTCCTGCGGCGCGATGGGGGCGAGCATGCCGAAGGAGACCAGGCGATCCGCCTGGGGGTAGGGAAGACTGCGGAAGAGGATGCGGTCCACGACGCTGAAGACCGCCGTTCCGGCGCCGGCGCCCAAAGCCAGGGCGAACACCGCCGCGAAGGTGAACAGGGGCGCGCGGCGGAGGCCGCGGGCGGCGTAGCGCAAATCATGCGCGAGGATTTCGAGATGGCGGGAGAAGGACATGCCGGCTCCCTCAAAGAATTTAGAAACCGGGGCGGGGTGGAAGTTCCCGGGCTAGTACAGGAGGTATTTGGCGCGGAGGGCCAGAAAGGGCTGGAGATCGGTTTGTTGTTTCTGCTGTATGGCGCGCGGATCTTCGCCGGCTTCGAGGGCGCGCATGGTTTCCTGGTTCCCGATGAGGCGGCGGTTGTCTTCGAAGCGGATCTTGGCGGGATAGAGCTTTTGCAGGGCGGCGGCGATTTCGAGGCCGAGGCGGGAGGAATCGAAGCGTTCCCGATCGGTGATGACAAAACGCACGCCCTCGACGGTCTTGCCGGCCAGGTGCGATGCAGACGGGCGGAGACGCGTGGGGTAGACGCGCACGCCGGGGATCATGCGCTGGTTCAGATACGTGGCGAATTCCTCGCCCTGGATAAAGTCCGCGCCGATTTGTTCGAAGGGGGCATCGGTGCCGCGGCCCACGGTGTAGTTTTCGGCATATTCGAGCATGGCTACGCCGGGGTAGAGGAGGGCGGCGTTCAGGCCGCGGATATTGGGGGAGGGATCGACCCAGGGGAGGCCGGTGGAGTCGAACCAATCGCCGCGCTGCCAGTCCTGCATGCGGACGACGGTGAGCCTGGCCCCGATGTGGTTTTCGGCGTTGAACATGGTTGCCATTTCGCCCATGGTCATGCCATGGCGCAGGGGCAGCGGGAAGTAGCCGACGAAGGAGAACTTGTCGCGGTCGAGCAGCGGGCCTTCGACGCGCACGCCGGTGATGGGGTTCGGGCGGTCCAGCACATAGTAGGGGATGCCGGCCTTGGCGGCTTCCTCCATGGCGTAGGCCATGGTGGCGATGTAGGTGTAGAAGCGCGCGCCCACGTCCTGGATATCGAAGACCAGGGCGTCGAGGCCGCGCAGCATTTCGGGCGTGGGGCGGAGAGTTTTGCCGTACAGGCTGAAGACCCGGATGCCGGTGGCAGGGTCGGTAGTATCGGCGAGGCCGGGGCGGTCTTCCCGGCCGGCGAAGCCGTGTTCGGGGGAGAAGAGCGCCTGGATGCGGACGCCGGCGGCCAGCATCCGGTCGATGTTGCGGCGACCCTGGCGGTCGATGCCGGTGTGATTGGTGATCAGGCCGATGCGTTTGCCGGCGAGGGGGCGGAACTGGCCGGCCTCGAGCACATCGAGGCCGGTGCGGACGGCGGCGTTGCGGGCCACGGCGCGGTGGATGCCGGCGCCGGCGAAGGTTTCGTTATAGCCGGCCAGGATGACGCCGGGCGCGGCCACGCCCAGCGCGGCGGCGGCGATGGTGGCCACCTTTCCGCGCAGCGCGGTAATGGCGTTGCCGCGGTGCGGGTGGACGCTGTTGGTCAGCAGGATGACGTACGTTTTGGAAGCGGGGTCCAGCCAGAGAGAGGTGCCGGTGAAGCCGGTGTGGCCGTAGGAACCGAGCGGGAAGAGATCGCCGCGGTTGCCGGAATAGGGCGAATCGATGTCCCAGCCAAGGCCGCGCAGGATGGGTTGGTCCGGGGGGCTCTGCGGCGAAGTGAACTTGGCCACGGTAAGCGGGCCGAACAGGCGCGTGCCGTGGAGCTCGCCGCCGTTGAGGAGCATCTGGCAGAAGCGGGAGAGATCGCCGGCGGTGGAGAACAGACCGGCGTGGCCGGCGACGCCGCCCATAGAGCGCGCGGTCTCGTCATGAACGGCGCCGCGGAGCACGGGGCCGTCGGTGCCCAGTTTTTCCGTGGGAGCGATGCGTGGTTTCCAGGAGGCCGGCGGCAGGAAGGTGGTCTCGCGCATGCCGAGAGGCTCGAAGATGTTGCGGCGCGCGTATTCGTTAAGCATCTGGCCGCTGAGGCGGTGGACGATCTCGCCCAGCAGGATGAAATTGATGTCGCTATAGACGAAACGTGCGCCGGGCGGACCGGCGGGCTTATCGATCAGAGCCAGGCGGATGCCGGTCTGGTAGCCACTCCAGGCGGGTTCGAGCGTGAGATCGGGGCGCAGCCCGGAAAAATGCGTCATCAGGTTGCGGATGGTGATGTCGCTATGGCCGCCTTGAAATTCGGGGAGATACTGGGTGACACGGTCGTTGAGGCGGAATTTGCCCTCCTCGAGGAGTTTCATCAGCGACGGGGTGGTGGCCACCACCTTGGTGAGGGAGGCGAGATCGAAGATGGTATCCACGGTCATGGGTTCCAGTTCGGGAACCAAGGCGCGGTGGCCGTAGGCTTTGCGGTGCACGACCTCGCCGTTGTGGCCGATGAGCAGCACGGCGCCGGGGATCTGCTTCTCGCGGATGGCTTCCTCGACGGCCTGATCCAGCAGCGGAGACGCAGAGAAGCTTTGCGCGAGGGCGGGCGCGGCGGCGACAATCGCACACAGAAGCGAGCGCATGCAGCCATGATAGCGGAGGGTGCGCTCTTTACGGTCGCGGCCCGGTTACCGGGGTGGGGGGCGCCATGCGGGTGGGATGCCGGCCTGCCTGTCCAGGCCGGCATCGCTTCAGGACAGCGCGGGGTAGTGTGCGAGGTTCCTACGGGGAATTTGGCGCGGGGCGGTTTGCTTGGCTAGGGTTGGATTGGGGATCAGGCCCAGCATCGTTGCGGATAATATCACCAGAAAAAGACCAGGTCAACCGGAATTTTTCAGAAATGATGTGGAGTTTATCACGATTTCAAAGTGGATTCGAGCTCGGCCCAGCGGTCGTAGAGGCGGCTGACGGCTTCCTCGGCGGATCGGAGGCGGTCATAGGCTGCCTGCATGCGGACGGGGTCGCGGACCACGTCCGGGGCGTGCAGGTGGGCCTTGGCGGATTCCACTTCCTGCTCGGCTTCGAGGATGCGGCTTTCCATCTGCTCCCACTCGCGGGCTTCCAGGTAGGAGAGCTTCTTTTTGACGGCCGGGGCGGCGGCGCGAGGCGGGGGCTCTTTTTCGGCGGACGCGGGTTTGCGGGCGGCGCGGGAATCCTCCCATTGCGAATAGCTGGCGAAAACGCCCGCATTTCCGGCGCCGTCGAGACCCAGGACGACCGTGGAGAAACGGTCGAGCAGGTAGCGGTCGTGGGTGACGAGGGCCATGGCGCCGGGGAAGTCGAGCAGGCTGTCTTCAAGGACCTCCAGCGTGGGGATGTCGAGGTCGTTGGTGGGCTCGTCCAGCAACAAGAGGTCGGCGGGCTGGAGCATGAGCCGGGCGATGAGGATGCGGGCGCGCTCGCCGCCGGAGAAGCGGCCCACGGGGGTATCGAGTTGCTCGGGGCGGAAGAGGAAGCGGCGGGCCCATCCGGCCACGTGGATGGGACGGCCGCGGTAGAGGACGGTGTCGCCGTGGGCGCCCAGGCCGCTGCGGAGGGGGGCTTCGGGGTCGAGCTGTTCGCGGCCCTGATCGAAATAGACCACGCGCAGGTTTTCGGCGCGCTCCAGAGAGCCGGCGTCGGGAGCGAGTTCGCCGTGGAGGATGCGCAGAAGGGTGGTTTTGCCGCTGCCGTTTGGGCCGACCAGGCCGAGGCGCACGCCGGGCGAAAGCACGAGGTTCAGATTGGAGAAGAGCCGGCGGCCGCCGAGCGACTTTTCCAGACCTTCGGCGGCGAGCAGGCGCCTGGTTTTGCGGTCCGAGGCGGTGAAGTCGATGCGCACGGGGCCCTTGCTGTTGCGGGCGGAGATTTCGGCCAGCTCATCCATGAGGGCGAGGGCGGAATCGATGCGGGCGCGCGATTTGCCGGTGCGCGCTTTGGGCCCGCGGCGCAGCCATTCGACTTCGCGGCGGACCCGGTTGGCCAGGGCCTCCTGCCGGCGGGACTGGGATTCCAGGAACTCCTCGCGTTTTTCGAGGAAGGTGCTGTAGTTGCCGTCCACGCGGAACATGCCCTGCGGGTAGGCGGGGTTGATTTCGGCCATGGCGGTGACCACGTTTTCCAGGAAGTAGCGGTCGTGGCTCACGGTGACGCTGGCGAAGGGCGCGGTTTTGAGCAGCTTTTCGAGCCACAGGATGCCTTCGAGGTCCAGGTGGTTGGTGGGCTCGTCGAGCAGCAGCAGGTCGGGATTGCGGACCAGTTCGCGGGCGATGGAGAGACGGCGCTTCCAGCCGCCTGAGAGGACGGATACAGGGGCAGCGCCGTCGGGGAAGCCGGCGCGGCCCAAGGTGACGTTGAGAAGGGAGTCTCGCTCGGCTTCGTCAAGGTGATCTTCGGGGAGGGCGGCGGCAAGGACCGCGCGCACGTCACCGCCTTCCGGGAAGACGGGCTCCTGGGGCACGTAGCCGATGCGCGCGAGTTTTCGCGCCGAGCGGGCGCCGGAATCGGGCGGGCGCAGCCCGGCGAGGATTTGCAGCAGCGTGGACTTGCCGGAGCCATTGGGGCCGATGAGGCCGAGACGATCGCCTTCGGCGAGGCTCAGGGAGATCTCCTGGAACAGCGGGCGCGCGCCGAAGGAAACGCCGATGCCGGAGGCGACCAGGAGGACAGGGGCCTGCCGGTCACTCATAGCGGAGGGCCTCCACAGGGTCGAGGCGGGCGGCTTTGACCGCGGGCCAGACGCCGAAGAACAGGCCGATAGCCACGGAGACCGTGAAGCCGGTGACCAGCGCCCAACTGGGAACCTGCGAGGGCAGGGAAGGCACCAGTTTCCCTATCAGAAGGGTGATGAGCACGGCGACGATGATGCCCAGGACGCCACCCGCGCCGGTGAGGGTCATGGCTTCCACCAGGAACTGGCCCACGATATCGCGGCTGCGGGCCCCCACGGCCTTGCGCACGCCGATTTCGCGAGTGCGCTCGGTGACGCTGACCAGCATGATGTTCATGACGCCGATGCCGCCCACCAGCAGGCCGAGGCCGGAGATGGCGATGGCCACCAGACCGATCAGGCCGGTGATGCGGTCGAACTGCTGAATGATCTGATCCGGGGTGGAGAGGCTGAAATCGTTCTCCGCGCCGCGGGGCACGTGGCGCATGCGGCGGAGGGCGGCTTCCACTTCGTCGTAGGCGTTCTTGCGCTGGCCGGGGCGGGCCTGGGCCACGATCATGAAGCGGTCCACCTGGGGATAGCGGATCTGGGCGGTGCGCAGGGGGATAACGATCTGGTTATCCAGCCCGTTTTCGCCGAAGAAGCCACCCTTGGCCTTGGCGAAGATGCCGATGACGGTGTATTCGGCGCCGTCGGTGATGAAGGTCTTGCCGAGGCCGCGGCCGTCCGGGAAGAGGGCCTCGGCGAGGCTCGCGCCGACGACCGCGACGCGCAGGGCGCGGGCGTTCTCCTCGGCGGTGAAGGAACGGCCGGCGTCCAGATCGCGCGGGGAGAGCGCCATCATGTTGGGAGAATCGCCCACCAGGGAGACATTGTCGGACTCGTAGCCGGGGACTCGCGCGGTGAGCGGGCGGTCGTCCACGACGGGGGGGATGAACAACTCGATGCCGGTGTCCTCGACGGAGGTGCACCAGCGCTTGATGAGGTCGGCGTACTCCGGTTTGATGGGGCGGCGCTTGCGCTCTTTTTCGAGGCCGCGGCCGTTGGGGTCGCCGGAGGTTTTGTAGACGAAGATATTGTCCGGGCCGAGTTGCTGGAAGAAGGTGACCACGCCCTTGCGCAAGCCTGTGAGCAGGGAGGCGACAGTGACCACGGTGGTGATGCCGATGACGATGCCGAGGATGGTGAGCAGCGAGCGGAAGCGGTGGGTCCACACCGCTGAGATGGCCATGCGAATGTTTTGCCCGCCGCTGATATACATGGGTTACTCCGCCCGCAAGGCCACCACTGGATCGAGCCGGGCGGCGCGCGCCGCGGGATACCAGCCGGAGGCGATGCCCACGACGCTCGATACCACCAGGGCCAGCAGCACGTAGGGCACGGTAACGGTGAGGCTGATATCGAAGATGCGCGAGAGCAGTTGGGTGAGCGCGGCGCCCAGACCCACGCCGATGGCGCCGCCTAGGCAGGCCATGATCACGGCTTCGATGAGCACCTGCATGAGGACGTCGGACCGGCGGGCGCCCAGCGACTTGCGCACGCCGATTTCGCGGGTGCGCTCGGTGACACTTACGAGCATGATGTTCATGATGACGATGCCGCCGACCACCAGCGAAATGCAGGTGACGGGCACCACCACGGCGGCGATCATGGAAAGAACTGAATCGATGAAGCCGCGGATGGCATCCGGAGTGAGCGTATCGAAATTGTCGGGGGCGCCCAGGCGGGTGTGGAAGCGGACACGCAGGGCGCCGCGGGTCTGATCGACGGCGCGGTCCAGGCTGAGGCCGGAATCGGCGCGCGCCCGGGCGAAGACGGCGATGGAAGCGCCCGTGCCCCAGAGGCGCTCGTACATGGGGTAAGGAATGTAGGCGGAGCGATCCAGGCTGCGGCCGAAGGCGGAGCCCAGCTTTTCTTCCACGCCCACCACGGTGAAGTCGATGCCTTCGATCTTGAATTTGAGGCCCACCGGGGAGCCCACGCCGGGAAAGAGGATGTCTTTGATGTCCTGGCCGATGACGGCCACGGGGGTGCGGGAGCGCTCTTCCTGTTCGGTAAAGAAGCGGCCATCGACGACGACGATGTCGCGGATCTGGACCATATCGGCGGAGACGCCCAGGATAGAGGCGTCCTCGCAGATGGCGCCTTCGCGTTTCACGTCGGCCTGGTGCTGCTGGTAGGGGGTGTAGAGGATCGCCCCGCCATTGACGGACTGGAGATAGCGGGCGTCCTGGGCACGGATCTGGCGGTTGTAGCGCAGCTTCTGGAAGAATTCCTTGCGCGTGATGCGTCCGCCGACCACCTGGGCGATGAGGAAGGAATCGCTGCCGAAGGCCTTGGCGGTGCTCTGTTCGGCATAGACGCCCAGGCCGCTGATGGCGGCGCCAACGAGGATGACGCTGGCGACGCCAATGATCACCCCGAGCAGGGTGAGGAAGCTGCGCAGCTTGTGGGCGCGGATGGAGTCCACGGCCAGGGAAAAAGCGGTGTGGAAATCGTACCAGACGCGGACCCATTCCGCACTTGGAGACGGCATCTATCTCCAGGATAACGTAAGATTGAAGAATCTCCCCGGATGGTGAACCTACGTCTCGCATACGCATTTGAATTCCTGCTGGCGCTGCTGGCCACGTTCACTCTATGGAGCCAGGTAGGCGGGCAAGGCCACCTGGACCTGATGGCCTGGTACTGGAAGCTGTCCCTGGGGGCGGGCGTGGCGGCGGCCGCGGTGAAGGCGACCGCGGCGGCGGTAGAAGGCGAGCGGGCGTGGAACCCGCGGACGCTGCGATGGCTGGCGGTGGTGGGGGCGCTGCTGATCGGCTGCGGCCTGATCACCTACTACACGCACTTGTACGAGCCGGAAGACGAGGAGGACCAGCAGGAAGAGACCGTGACAGGGGTGCGTCTGCCGGGGCTCGGAGCGCTTGAGCCGCGGGGCGCGCCGTATGCTACGTTATGGGTCACGGAGGATCATGATGCCTCGACCGACCAGACGCGACTTTTTGAAATCCGGCTTCGCGGCCACGGTGCTGAGCGGGATAGGTGCGGCGCTGCCGGCGCGCGCGGCCAAGCGGTCCGCCACGGACTTTGTGACGCTCGGCAATTCCGGCGTGCAGGTGACGCGGCTCGCTTTCGGCACCGGGACCTATGGCGGGCGGGTGCAGCGGGAACTGGGGCAGGAGCAGTTCACGCGGCTGGTGCGACACGCCTATGACCGCGGCATCCGCTTCTTCGAGACGGCGGATGCATATACCGGCATGCCGCAGATGCTGGCCACGGCGCTGAAGGGCATCCCGCGGGATTCCTACAAGCTGATGACCAAGTTCCGGCTGCACGACATGGACGACCGGAAGGCCACCATCGACCGGCTGCGCAGGGATCTGAACACGGAGTATTTCGATATCCTGCTGATGCACTGCGTGCGCAGCCCGAACTGGCCGCAGGAGATGAAGCCGCTCGAAGACGAATTTTCCGAAGCGAAAGTGAAGAAGATCATCCTGGCGCACGGGGCCTCGTGCCACGGGCTACAGGCGCTGCGGCAGTTTCCGGGCACCCGCTGGCTGGACGTGGCTTTGCTGCGCATCAACCACAAAGGCACGCGGATGGACACGCCTTCCACGCAGGACACCAACGAACTGGGCGACGTCCATGAGGTAGCGGCGCACGCCCGCCAGATCCACGCGCAGGGCACAGGGGTGCTGGGGATGAAGCTGGTGGGAGAGGGCCGCTTCACCAGTCCGCAAGACCGAGAGGCGGCGCTCAAGTACGTAATGGGGCTAGGCGCGGTGGATGCCGTGACGATCGGGTACAAGAGTACCGCGGAGATCGACGAGGCGATTGAGCGGATGAATCGGGTGCTGAACGCGTAGGAGGCAGAAGGGCGGCGGCGTTGGCGCGCAGCGGAATTCGATGCTGTGAACGATTCCGTCGGCGTTTAGCCTGGTGTCCGGCTGCGGCAGGCAGCCTGCCAAAGGGCGGCCGGCAGCGTGAGCAGTGCGCGGCGCGGTCATGCGGTGACCGCGCCGTAAGTTTCGATGGATAATAAATCAGAGGTCGAGGTATGGAACCTGCGAAGAGCATCCGTCTCTTGAACACCGCCGTGGCGGACGAACTCCAGGCGGTGCACCAGTACATGTACTTTCATTTTCATCTGGACGATCAAGGATTCAAACCGCTGGCTCAGTTGTTCAAGAAGGTCGCTATTCAGGAAATGGCCCATGTAGAAGCTCTGGCGGAACGGGTTCTGTTCCTCAAGGGCGATGTCGAGATGACGCCCGGCGGTCCGATCCAGAAGATCCTCGAACCCGAGTCTATGCTCGTGAAGGCGATGGCCATGGAGCAAGAGAGCGCACGAGCGTACAACCAGGCGGCGCTCGACAGCGGCGCAGACGCGGACTCCTCGACCAAGCATTTGTTTGAGGAACTGGTTCGCGACGAAGAAGGTCACTTCGACCAATTCGAAAAACAGCACGACAACATCAAGCGGTTTGGCCTCAGCTACCTCGCGTTGCAGTCCTTCGGCGGCGGAGAGGTCCGGGCACCGGCTGCGGGCGAATAAAACGACGAACAGAACAGCGCGCCATCTCCTCACGGCTAGAGCTGAGTGTAGGGGCGCGCGGCTCTTCGTGCCTCCGTGCGAGTCCATATCGCACCATGAGGCACGTCTCGGTCAACAGAGGCCGCGAAGCGCCCCGAATCCGAAGCCGTTAGTTACGGCCAGATCGGATCTCAGCGAGATCAGTCGTCGCTGGCGTCAGACCCGTCCAGCAGAACGGTCCTGAGGCTCGAATGTGAACGAGGCGGCGCCTTGGTGGATGTGGCGGCGCTTCTCCTTCTTGTCCCGAGATTTCTTAAGGGGCCTTCTGAAATAGTTTTGAATTGCTCAAAAGGTGCCGAAAGAGCCTGGAGTTGTCAGGCAAAATGAGCCGATGCATCAGGATACGTCATAGGGTGCAATCTCGGATTTTCGGCACAGCACGCTGGATTAAAATGGGCATGCACGTGGAGGCGTAGTAGTGCCCCTGGAGAGGGCTGCTTGCCATGCCGTGTCCCGCACGCCGGTGGACGGCCAACTGGATTGGAGCCCACTTCATCCATTAAAGACAGTTCGCCCGTTGGTCCAAGTGGCCGTCCGACTTATCTTGCTCCCCGAGGGGCGCCGATCGCTGTCGCCGCAGTCTATGCCCACTCATTACCTGGTCAGCGCGACTGGCGGCGGCGACAATGCGGAATCGTGCCCTTACCTCTTCCGATTAACAGCCATGCCTTGTCGTAGTGTCCGCTAACGCGGGCCGCAATCGATCTCGCGTTCTGCTTGCAGCCAGTCCTCCAACTCATATCCCGGTTCCTGCCCGCGCTGCAGATAGAGTTCGTACGCCCGGTCCCGGATCCTTTCATCGCGCTCCAAAGCACCGGCCGAACCTTCTATGGTGGCCACTTCGACGGATACCTTCGCAGGCTCCGCCCGTTTTTCTCGCTTTCGCCTAGGTGACATGGTTGTAGCTCCTTTCCGATCCTCGTTCAGTGGACGACTCCTCTAGGACGCTCGCCCAGTCCATTCTGCACAGCCCAGACGCATGACGCTGTCCTCCACGGTGGACTCCGCACAGTCGCGCTTCGCCGAGGATTCGCCTCCACAGAGGCGGGCGGCCCGCCTGCAGGTGCGGGCGAATCGAAGGCGAGAACCAAAGCGAGGTCATGGCTGCGCCATATCCGCTGGCGACAAAGGCACGAGCCGTGCCAACGGGCCATCGGCGCGGAGATCGCCGCAAGATTTTGAAATCCTGCGTGGAATTCATCTGTTGCGTTCCGCACGACGGAAACGAAGGATGGCGGGGGACCGCCATTTTGTCGACGTGTCGACGCGGTCCTCTCCATCCGAAGTGGCGGCTCATCTGGCCCCAGTTGAGCGATGCCGTTCCCGCGGCAGCGGCGTTTTCCACCGCCAAACCTTGGCAGCCGATGTGCTAACCGGAGTTCCATGGCAAGCGCATCCATCGAATCCAGCATCGGCGAGTACTTTCACGAGCGGTTGATGCCCGCGGAGGGAGTGATTCCGCGCCTGGACGGGATCGACATGTACGAAATCAATTCCTGCTGGAACGGCCGGCGGCGATCTATTCGAGTACATCAATTTTCAACAGCGTTACGATATCGGGGTGCGTATCCGGCGCGCTCGAACTCTCGAAGGTCTATCTCCAACTGCCGGAGAACGCGGCATCTGTGCCTGGCCGGGTCGACGAGCAGATGGAATGGTTGAGAGCGCGGCCGGATTTCCGGCCCGACATGGAGACGGCATACCGGGAGGTGCGCTCTTTTGAGCAGGCGCGGATAGCCGAGAACCTGTGCGCGTTGTACACCACAGACCGCGTACTGCTGGTGGACGCCCAGGGGCACGGTCTGATCTCGGTGAAGATCGCCTCCACCGTGCACGACGCGTTTCATGCGCTTATGCTGGCTGAACTTGACCGGCAAGGCAGGAGCTCGCCCGAGTTGTTCGAACGGATCAATCTGCGGCTGGCGCACTCGGTGTCGGCTCGCAATGCGCTCGGAATCGACAGCAACGGCACGGTACGCGAGATCGCGACGATGCTGTACGGCGAAGGGCGCCCCTCCGGCCAATTCCGATTTGTGAACTTCGGGCACCCGCCGCCGCTCATGTTCCTCTCGCAGGCGGGCACGTTCGCCGATGTCGACAGGCGCCGTATGGTTCACTTTTTGCCCCTCGGGCTGGAGGTCCCGGAGGATCATCCCGACCGGACACGGTGTTCCTCACTGCATCTCCGGCAGCGCGCAGCGGACGATTCGGATGTCGCGGAGATCGCGCTGATTCGCCCAGGTGACTTCCTTTTCTTATACACGGATGGTGTCTACGACGGCAGCGATGACGGGGAGCGCCGGGCGCTCGAACAAGTGATGCGCGGGGTTTGCCGGCTCCCGGCCAGGGACATCTGCAATGCCGTGTTGAATCGCGCCGCGAAACGGGATGAAGCACTCCGCCGTAGCGGCGAGGCGGATAAGATCGACGACAAAACGGCTTCATTATCAAGGCCAACGATACGTGTTGTACGTTGGCCACATGAGTTTTAGTTGACGCCGTTTGGCTGGATGCGGGAGGGGTCGAAGTGTCGCACATATCGGCGCATTAGGACTTGAAACCGCCTGAGGCCGTTCTGGCGAGCCTCCGCTAGCGCCTGCTCATTCGTCCAGTGGTCATGGACTATCCGGTAACAGGCGATAACCAAGCCAGTACGATCATCGCCGAGCCGGCAATGGACGAAGACGGGGGTGCCGCTGCCCTGCAGCATCCCCAGAATGCGATTCATCTGCTCGTAGGTCGGAGCGAAGAACCCGGAGAGCCTGACGCTGATGTAGCGCAGCCCGGCGGCCTCGACTTCTTTCTGCTCCCTTGGTTTGTGAATCGGCCCGCCCCGTAGGTCGAGCACGGTTCGGATGCCCATTTTCGCAAGTAGCGGGTAGTCCTCCTTGCGCGGCTGACTGCCGCGGTAAACATGGTCATCAACGCGGTGGATCATCGCTCCATCGGACGCCGCCAGCAGCAAAGCTGTCAGTATCAGGCCGCAAGTGCACTTGATCATCATAGTTCCCACGCCATAGGGCACTAGAGGAGCCACTCCGCTGCCGATCCCGCGTCCATCGAAAACTGTTGGAATCCCACGGGATGGCGAAGTCCGGCGTAGAGACCCAGCCCGCACGACCGTCGGTCTTCGGTCATTTGCCGACGGTTCCGACACCTCACGACACCTGCCTTCACCGAGCCCCGCATCGCATTCTGTTGCGACAGAAGAGCTTCGCTCTCCAACAGAGCGCACTCAGATTGGCTCCCTAATTGCGGCTGGAGTATGGGAGCAAACTCAAACAATGCGAAGCTCGACTTTTGTTGCATGCGGGCTGTTGTGCTGGCAAATTGCCGCGATCGCCCAGACGACTAATAGCGTTGCTGCGCTCCACGATACACTCACGAGCGCATCCGACAAGACTGGAGTAGTGGGCGCCACCAGCGCCACAAACGAACCCGCGTACTCGCCTCTCACTGCGAGTGACCGCTGGCGTCTCTACTTCGTTGGCGCGCTCGGCCCCGAGGCGATCCTGCGGGCAGGCGCCGGCGCCGGCATCAGTCAATTGAACGGCACGCCGACGGAGTGGCGGCAGGGCAGCGAGGCGTACGGCGACCGCTTTGGCAGCGAGCTTGCCGAGCACGTTATCCGCAAGAGCATGGAAGCAGGCGGCGCGGCGCTTTTGCACGAAGATAATCGGTACTTCCCTTCGACCGACACTCCCTTCGGAAAGCGTCTGAAGCACGCGGTGTTTTCGGTGTTCGTAGCGCGCAACGATGCCGGGCAGGAGCACTTTGCTTACTCCCGGTTCGGATCGGCAGTAGGTGCCTCTTTCATTTCAAGAATCTGGCAGCCGCCAAGTGAGACCCGAGCAGGAGACGCGGCGGACAATTTCGGCCTCACCATGGCCGTGGACATCGGCTGGAATGTATTCCGGGAATTCCGCCCGAAGTGGCTGGGGAGGCACTTCTGATGTGCACCTGGCCGCTGGTGAGCATTTCCATTCTGCTGACAGTTGTTCCCCGGACTGGCTTTGGGCAGGCGATTCTCTGGCAAGCGCCGGAGGGCATCACGGTCAAGGACTGGATCTGGGGGGTAGGGGGCGAGGCCAGGGCACCCCGGCCGCCGTTCGAGTTTGTGGACGAAGACTTCAACGGCACGAACCCGAAAATCCGGGTGCGTGACGCTAAGGGCAACCGATGGATCGTCAAATTCGGCGGCGAGAACCACGGTGATGTGTTCGCCGCACGCCTGCTGCACGCACTCGGCTACCTGACCGAGCCCAGCTATTATGTGGCCAGCGGCACGATTACCGGCGTTCATGGCCTGAAACGGGCGAGGGCGTTCGTCAGCCGAGACGGTTCGTTCCGGTTCGCCCGGTTCAAACTGCACGATCACAAAACGTTGGCGGCGGTGAAGGGGCAGCCGTGGTCGTGGAACGACAATCCCTTTCTTGGAACTCCGCAGTTGAACGGGCTCAAAATCCTGATGATGTTGACTTCGAATTGGGATGCCAAGGATGCGCGCGACGGCAGAGGTGCCAACACATCCACTTATGCGAACCCCAGCACCGGCGAACGCTTTTACTCATTCGATGATTGGGGGGCCACCATGGGCAAATCGGGCGGCTTTTTCAGCCGCGACAAGTGGGACCCCGCAGGCTACGCCGCAGAGTCTGACGACTTCGCACGCCTGACTGCTGCGGCGACGATTCAGTGGGGCTACCGGGGTAAACACAATCCGGACATCGTGTCGAACATCTCCGTCGCTGACGTCCGCTGGCTACTGACTTATCTCTCACGTGTCACCGACGAGCAACTGCGGGCGGGATTGCGGGCGAGCGGCGCCACCGATACGGACATCGCTACATACACACGGGCCATTCAAGAGAGGATCGCTCAGTTGCGGCGCTTGACCGAATCGGAACCGCGAACAACTGCAACTGCCGAGCAGAGGCACGACTGACGTGATCCGTCTCATCGGTTCCCTTCTCCACCCGTACCGGCGGGTCCTGGGCGCGGTGCTCTTCGCGATGGTGACGGAGACCGCGATGAGTCTGGCGGCGCCCTGGCCGATCAAGGTCGTGCTCGACAATGTAGTGGACTCGCGGCGACTGCCCCCTTGGCTGGCCCGCTTTGTGCCGACGACCGCGACGGGGGGCTTGCCCTGTGGGCTGGTATCTTCACGGTCGGAATCGCGGCGATTGGAGCCGCGGCGTCGTACCTTGATTCGTACTGGAGCGAGAACCTAGCCCAAAGAGTCGCGCACGACCTCCGCATGCGGACTTACCATCATCTCCAGCGCCTTGCGCTGTCGTACTACGACAAGCATCAGGTGAGCACGTCGCTGAGTACTCTGACTACCGACATCGAGATAGTTCAGGATTTCGCGTCGTCCGGGGTGCTGGCGGTTCTGATCGACGTGTTGTCGGTAGTCGGGATGTTCACACTGATGGCGTGGCTGAACTGGGCGTTTACGCTGATTGCGGCAGCCGTGGCGCCCGTGCTGCTTCTGCTTATCTATCACTTCAAGAGAGCCGTCAAAACGGCTACTAAAGAGGTCAGGCGCAACCAGGCGAAGATCGTCGCGGTCGAGATGTACGGCCTGGAGTCGCAGCGCGTGATCGAAGCCTTCGGCACGCAAGATTTCGAGGAGGAGCGACTCGGGAGGGTGAGCCAGGCCGCTGTCCAATCGGCGCTCCGAGCGCGCAGAATCAAGTCGTCCCTTGCGCCTGCCTCGGCGCTTCCGGTCGCTCTCTGCAGTGCTTTCGTGCTTTGGCGTGGCGCGGGGTTGGTGACGGCTGGCGCCATGACCGCGGGAGGGCTGATCGTGTTTCTCACGTATCTGGCGCGCTTCTTCAAGCCCGTGCAGGACCTTGCGAAGATGACCAACTTGATTGCACAGGCCTCGGTCGCCACCGAGCGCATTGGGGAAATCCTTGAGACCGACGACATCATTCGGGAAAGGCCGGATGCCCGCCCGTCGCAGGGCCTGCGCGGCGAGATCATTTTTGGGCTCTATAGCAGAATCTGTGGGCAGAGCGACGACTGAATTACCTGGCTGACAAGCTGTTTGACTGCGACGAATGGGAGCACTTTGAGAGAGCCGCCCCCGGTACCTGCGGTGAAGGGGGAGCTGTG
>Ga0209581_1000613_pt1 | contig 64054 bp, 51 predicted proteins | sample Coa_R2_FD_187160 | JGI IMG/M metagenome (GOLD analysis project Ga0209581, IMG submission 187160) | Surface soil microbial communities from Centralia Pennsylvania, which are recovering from an underground coalmine fire - Coalmine... | ecosystem: Environmental > Terrestrial > Soil > Unclassified ...
GCATGAACTGGAGAAGAATCCTCTGTTTGGAAGCCTCCCCCGTGACCGTCGCGAAGTACAATCAACAGCGTCATTGTAGCCGGTTGAAAGCGAGAGGGCAAGGAGCAACCGCATTGCGGCGACGCCAAGCTCCTTGTGTAAACGCATGGAGGATGCGATTTCACCAGTCTTCATTGGAGTGGTTGAAAATGGAGAAAATGATCCCCTCCGCGCTCTCCACGTTGACGAAGCGGTCTGTCGGTCGGGTCCGCACTGGACTTCCACGCAGCAGCGCTCGTCACGTTCGCTGTGCACAGGCTACGCCAGGAGACTCCCGAAAGCTATAAAAAGCTGAGCGATTCCGGCAGATCCCGCTTGCGTTCCACTCCAAGCATTTACGGAGCAATGTGGCAGCACACTATAAACCAAAACTCACCCCAGAGGGCGCGGAGGGCACAGAGAAAATGCTGCTGTGGTCTCAGTATCCTCCGGGGTGAATCGGCGATCTTCAATGCGGATAGCAACCCGCCAGAGGACGGAGAAATAAGGTTAAGATGTATTGTATGTTCGTGATGAACCTCAAAAGTGCAGGAATGCTACTTATTCTTCTGGCTGGGATCACCTTCGCCTCCCCGCACCCACTCATCGCTCAAACGGCAGTTCCTCATGACGATGTTACCCAGCAAAGCTTGAAATTCGCCCGCATCTACCAGGCCTTGCAGCGAAACTACATGGACCCGATGGACCCCGACAAGCTGATTTTGGAGGGCGCAGTGCGCGGAATGCTTTCCTCGCTCGATCCCTTTTCCTCCTTCTTCGATCGTGATCAGTTCAAGATGCTTCAGGAGGAGACGCGAGGGGAAGCTCTGGGCTTTGGCTCGATCCTCTACGTCCAGCCCGGCAAAGTAATGGTCATTCAGACTCAGGAAGGGTCGCCTTCCTGGCGCTCAGGCCTGGGGCCGGGAGACCAGATCGTGGCTGTAAACGGCGTCCGGCTTGATCGGCTTGGATTTCAGGAACTTATCCGGGTATTGCAGCAGGCACGTTCCCACCCCGTCCATCTCAGCGTGCTTCGCCCGGGGAAGTCGACCCCTCAGGTTATCGATATGAGGCCAGAGCAGGTGAAACTCCCCACTGTCGATATCTCATTTCATTACTCGGACGACATCGGTTATATCCATATTGCATCTCTTGAGTCCAAGACTCCACAGGAAGTCGTCGAGGCCCTCAAGACTTTAAATTACAGGAATTTAAAGGGCCTTCTTCTTGATCTGCGCAATAATCCCGGGGGGCTGCTGGATTCAGCCATCGAGGTTTGTAGCCTTTTTCTCAAGCCGGACCAGGTGGTACTTACAGTGCGTGGTCGCGCTGTGCCTGAAAAGACTTACCGCACCGTCCAGGCTCCTTTGCAGATTCATCTTCCTCTGATTGTGCTGGTAAATGGCAACACGGCGAGCGCTGCGGAAGTGATAACCGCGGCGCTTCAGGATCACGATCGCGCGCTCATTGTGGGTGAACCGACCTTCGGCAAGGGAGTGGTGGAAAGCGTAATGCCGCTCAGCCAGGAGAATGGCCTGGCTTTGCTCACCGCCGAGTATTTTACTCCGAGCGGGCGATCCCTCCAGAAGCCTCTGGCGGGCACAGCCTTGCAGAATCCGATTCGCGGGATCGCATCAACCAGCCCTGGTTCTCCCTCACAGCCCGCCAGATTCCACACGGATCACGGACGCCCGGTGCTGGCCGACGGCGGCGTTACGCCTGACGTCCAGGTTTCAACGTGGAAACTTGACCCCTGGCTGACATTTCTGAACCAGACGGGAATGTTTGCCAGTTTTGCCTCGGAATACTTCACCTACCATAGTAAAATCGAAAAGAACTTTGAGCCGACCGCAGAGACTCTTGAAGAATTCAGAAATTTTCTGGCAGGTCAGCGGATTCGAACTCCGAAAGAATACTGGGCGAAAGACCGGGAATATCTAAAAGATCAACTGAAAACGGCGCTCTTCAACCTGGCGTTTGGCCTCGATTATGGAAATGAAGTGACGACCCGAAGCGACCCGCAGGTGAAAAAAGCAGTCACTTTGTTTCCGGAAATTTCGAGGCTATTGCAAGATCGCTCGCAACCTAACCTCCGCGCCAGCAGGATGTAAGTAAACCGCACGGCACAGGGCTGCTTTCCGGAGAACGCTATTGGAGAGGGGCCTCGGCAGTATGAATCCAATAAGATCCCGAAGTTCTTGTTCAAAATTTCCTGGAAGGGAGAATTTCCTTGGCGTCAGCGGCAAGCAGGTTTGAGCCTTATGCGCGATCGGTGCTGCGAGGAATCGCAGGCTTCACTTTTTCTGCGCACGGCTGGATGAAGGATGCCACTATCCTCAATTGGCTGAGTGGCCATTCTTCCGCGCTGCATCTCACTCCGCTGCTTGTGGTGGCGGCGGTTCTGGAAACGGTCGGCGGCGCGCTGATGCTGGTCGGGCTTTTCACGCGACCGGTCGCCTTCATCCTGTGCGGCGAAATGGCGGTGGCCTACTTTACGGTCCATTACTGGCGGGCGCGGCTGCCCATCCACAACGGGGGCGAACTCGCCGTGCTCTACTGCTTCATCTTCTTCTACCTGATTTTTGCAGGTGCCGGCTCGGTCAGCCTGGACGCGCTGCTGCGCCGCGGTAAGGTTTAGGTCAAAACACAGTCGGCGCAGCCAAACTTCTAGAGTCCTTCAATGCCGGTGAATGATCAGAGACTTGACGACCGGTTCGAGAGTGAAGATCAGTTGTGCGCCCAGGACGCGCTCACGACGCTGGAAAAGTTCGCCAAAGGGTACCTGTCCGCTGTAAAACCACGCCTCCAGGCGAGCCACTGGCTCACCCTTCCGTGTCGTCCATTGAACGCCTGGTTCGACACTGATGTTCGTTCGCCAGCCAACCTCGCCGCGCGTCTGGAAGTCATCGGCAAGATAGAAGCGCCAGCGACGACTTGAGAGAGGAACGGGGAACCATTCCGTCCCAGCCTGAAACGTCCATCGTCCGACGCTGGGATACGTTCGCACGAGAACGCGCGGCCCGCCATAGATTCTGACGTGATGAGGCGCATCATAGGCTAGAAGCCATTCCGCCACTTCGCGGCTGTAGTGAAAAGGTTGAAAACCGCTGATCTGCTCGAAATCAGCGCCGAGATGAGAACTGACGTGATAAAACTCAAACCGAGTGGACCAGTTTCCCTTGCGATAGGAAATGGGAATCCCGGCATGGAAATCCGCTGCCCGAAGATAGAGCGATGCCCTTACGGAACCAAATCCCGCCGCAATACCCCCCAAAAAGCCGACCTGCCAGGTCGAATGCCTGCCCTCTGAGGTATAGAACGCCAGGGGCAACGCCAGACCGAAATCCAGATACTTCCCGCCATAGCGGATGCGGCTGGCAGGCTCGCTTTGGTCAGCCATCGGCGGTCGGAAAATCTGATCACTGGTAAGATCTTGCGAGTTGTGGTTTGAGGTCTGGGACTGGGAAAACAGATGTGGCGTCGGAATGATCAGCAGCAGAATGAGCAAAAACCGCAACGGCGTCTGACCCATAGATTGTCCCTAAGCTCACCATTCATCCACAAAGGCTCATCTGCAGGCGTTCACGATTTTCGCCTGGCTAATCTTCCGCGAAGTTCTTTCAGGCGTTTTTCCCCCGAAACAATCTGCCTTTTCACCTGGGAACGCGCAGTGCCTCCAAACGTATTTCGCCTCTCGATGGCAAGGGTTGGCGACGAGGCTACGCGGGCCAGGTTATGATCCCAGGAGGGAATAAATCGCCGAGCCTCGGTCTCGTCGACCTCGGAAAAGCCGCGTTTTTGGGACAGGCAATAGCGCACCAATCGGCCCACTTGCTCATGAGCTTCGGCAAAAGGCAGGCCGCGACGCACCAGTTCATCAGCGAGATCAGTAGCCGTCAGAAAACCCATATGCGTTGCCGCCTCCATCTTTTCAGGGAAAATGCGCAGTGTGGCGAGAACCCGCGTCGCCACTTGCAAACAATCCCACGTGGTATCCACAGCGTCAAAAAGCGCTGCCTTATCCTCCTGAAGGTCGCGGTTATAGGCAAGCGCCAGGCCTTTAAGCAGCGCCAGCGCCCCACTTAGTCGCCCCAGCACGCGCGCGGCCTTGCCGCGAATCAGCTCCAGTGAATCCGCGTTCTTCTTCTGCGGCATCAGGCTGCTGCCAGTGGAATATTCATCCGCCAGTTCCACATAACCCCAGGCAGGCGAGGAATAAAGAATTAAATCCTCCGCCAGACGGCTGAGATGAATCAGAGTGAGGCAGCAGGCAAAGAGCAGTTCCCCCACAAAATCGCGGTCAGAAGTCACATCCAGGCTATTCCTGGCCACGCGGGCAAAGCCTAGCTCTCGAGCTAAGGCCGCGCGGTCAAGCGGGAATGCTGTGCCCGCCAACGCGCCGGCGCCCATTGGTAGTTCGTCAGCACGATTTCGACAGTCTTCCAGTCGCTCAACATCCCGGGCGAGCATCTCGAAATAGGCCAGAAGATAATGCGAGAAAAGAATTGGCTGAGCGGGCTGAAGATGAGTATAACCCGGCATTACAACTCCTAAATGATTCCGCGCCTGACCCAATAAAGTTTCCATAAGACCGGCCGCGCTTTGCTCGAGCTCATCAATGGCATCCTTCACAAAGAGGCGCGTCTCGGTGGCTACCAGATCATTACGGCTGCGCCCGGTACGCAACTTTTTGGCCGCAGCCCCTATTTCGCGCTCAAGCCGATTCTCAACCCAGGTGTGGATATCCTCGGCTGCCTGTCCGTGAAACCAATCCGGATGGCGCTCAACCCATCGCCGGATATTTTCCAGACCACGTGTCAATTGCCGGACTTCCCCCGCACGCAATACGCCGGCCAAAGCCAGGTGCTTCGTATAGATCCTGTTGACGCGGAGGTCGTAAAGGATGAAACGCTGATCGAGCGAAAAGGATTCCGAGAATCGCTCAAACAAAGGATCCTGGTGACGATGCGCAAAACGTCCCCCCCACAGCTTCATAGCGGCCTCTCTGTCGCGGGCAGACGCCAGAAGGTAGAAGGCGGAAGGCAAAAAGCAGAAGGCCGATGGGAATTGGTGAGGAAATGGAAGTGATGTTCGTGAATTTGCGCCATCTTGAGCATTCTTTACCAGGTTGAGTGGGTGCGCACGACCAGGAGACCCGCTCTCCACACTGAAATAGCCTCGGCAACTCTTTCCTATCGCCTTTTGCTTTCTGTCTTCCGCTTTCCGTCTTCGGCCTTCCGTCCTTTCAGCGCTTCCATCTTGAGCGGCAGTCCCAGGATGTTAATGAAGCCTTCTGCATCCCTTTGGTCGTAATCCGCGCCCATCTTAAAACCCGCAATGCTCGTGTCATAGAGGGAGTAAGGGGACTGGCGATCCAGAATGCGGATGTGGCCCTTGTAGAGACCCAAAGTTACCGCGCCTGTCACGCGGCGTTGGGTGACTTCGATGAATCCATCCAGAGCTTCCCGCAGCGGCGTAAACCACTGGCCGAAGTAGACCAGCTCTGCATAGCGCAGGGCCACATGTTGTTTGTAATGAAAAGTCTCACGGTCAAGGCAGAGTGCCTCAAGCTCGTGATGGGCTGCATGAAGTAACGTTCCGGCTGGAGTCTCATAGGCGCCATGAGACTTGATTCCGACAAAGCGGTTTTCCACCAGATCGGTTCTTCCCACTCCATTCGCTCCTGCAATTTCATTGAGCTTCGCGAGCAGCGCAAGTGGCTTAAGCCTTCTTCCGTTTACGGAAACAGGGATCCCTGACTCAAAACCGATTTCGACTGCCGTCTCGCGGTCGGGAGCCTGGCGGGGGCTGCGAGTGAGCTTCCAGGCGTCCTCCGGAGGTTCGCCAAGTTGGGTCTCCAGCGGTCCACCTTCATGGCTCAAATGCCAGATGTTCTGATCGCGGCTGTAAAGCTCCTTCTTCGTGACCGGCACTGGGACATTGTGCCTACGTGCATATTCGAGCGCATCTTCACGGGATTTAATCGACCACTCGCGCCAGGGGGCAATCACGCGGAGTTGGGGAGCCAGAGCCTTATAGGTCAACTCAAAACGCACCTGATCGTTGCCTTTCCCCGTGCATCCATGCGCCACGGCATCAGCGCCGCAGGCAAGCGCCAATTCCACCTGTCGCTTTGCCAGCACAGGCCGTGCCAGAGAAGTGCCCAACAAATACTTCCCTTCGTAGATTGCTCCTGCTTGAATGGCTTTCCATAGGTAGCCCGTAATAAATTCCTCGCGCAAATCCTCCACAAAAACCCGCTTGGCCCCGGTACGCAAAGCTTTCTGGCGAACCATTTTGAAGTCATCCCCTTGACCGACATCCCCCACCATGGCAATCACTTCGCAGCCATAGTTTTCCCGAAGCCAGGGAATGATAATAGAGGTATCCAACCCTCCTGAATAAGCCAGAACCGCCCGCTTCACGGTTCCCAAGCGGGGTTGTGAACTCAATTCCATTCGTTCAAGTCTCCTTAAAATCGGCAGGCAGTGTCATGAGAAATCGGAAAGCTCTCGCCCTGATTTGTTCCCCCAGGCTCTGTAAAAAGGGGAATCTCCACAGCAAAGCGAGAGGGAATCATTCGCTTGCCTCCAAAGCCGCTAAGATTCTCTTTCGGAGGCGCCCGGCTTCCCGCACTCCGGCCGTGGCAAGAAAAATGGTATCATCGCCCGCCACGCTGCCTAAGAGTTCCGACCAGCCGGTTGAATCCAAAGCCACGGCAACCGTATGAGCGTTGCCTGGGTGGGTTTTGACCACCACGAGATTTGAGGCCAGGCGCACTTCTCGAAGAAATTCCTTCAGAATTACCGAAAGCGTTGGCTGGGGTGGAGTTGCAGGCTCAGGTGCGCCAGGGAGACGATAACCTTCACGAGTTTTTACAAGACCCAGTTCCTCAATGTCGCGTGAAACTGTAGCTTGCGTCACGTGGATGCCGCGCTGCGCCAGCGCCCGGCGCAACTGAGCCTGCGTCAACACATTGCCCTTATTGATGATGTCCAAAATCTGGTTACGCCGGTAGAGATTTTCCATACGACTTAAAGAGAAGGAAACTCACTACTCTACCGGATTTGTCAGGATAGGTACAAGGGTCTCGCAGACTCCCAAGAATCGCGATTGAGTGTAGTGATGGCTTCTGTGGGGGTGAGAGGCTCGCTCACGCGGGGTTTCGGTCGGTGAGTTTTGGCGCCGCTTTCAAGATCGCTGCTTTGGCGGGCATGTCCGCGCTTTCGGCGGCTCGACTCGCTGCTCTGCCGACACCACCCCCCTGGTTCCTTCAATCTCCGCCTTCGGGTTCGCTCCTCCTTTTCGTCAGCCTCCCAGCCGGCCGGGCGCACGCGAGTCGCGCCCATGCCAACAAAGGTCGCTTCGTCGTAGCCGCGCTGACGTTCCTTAATTTGTACGGGCTGCTTGGCACTCGCCGGTACTCCCAGCGAGCCGAACGCTTGCACCACCCGCGGGATGCCTCCGAAGGCGGTGAGCACTTCGCAGGCGGGTTCAGGATCGCCTTCAAACCACAGCGGCGATTCGGTCGGAGACGGCTTCGATTCTTTGCGCCTGCCGCGATGATAGCCAATATTCGCACCCCGCGGGTGCAAATTCTTATGAGCCTGCCGCACTGCTCCGTCGTCGATTCGGGGCCGCCCCGTAAGCTCCAAGCAGTCCATCCCCAGGAAGGCACCTCGAGCGATCTACTCTTATCGAAGGATCGGGGTCACTGATCAAAAAGCATTAGGAAGCGTATCGGAAAGATCGACTATGCCGTGTTCTTAGAATGATATCTTTTCAGCAATAGTCTTACCCTGCGTAAAGAGCAGCAAGTAATCGAACCCTCCGGCTTTCGAATCTGTGCCCGACATATTAAAGCCTCCAAAGGGGTGCCCCCCCACCAATGCGCCCGTGCATTTGCGATTGAAATAAAGATTCCCCACATGGAATTCTTCAGCAGCCTTCTCCAGCTTGCGCCGATTTTTGGTGTAAACCGCGCCGGTCAGGCCGTACTCCGTATTGTTGGCGATTTCCAGCGCATCTTCAAAATTCGCCGCCCTGATCACAGATAATACCGGACCGAAAATTTCCTCCTGCGCCACACGGGCCTTCGGGGCAACATCCGCAATGACCGTGGGTTCAAGGTAATGTCCTGGCCCCGAGACCTCTCCGCCTCCGGCAATCAATCGCCCCTCCCTTTTGCCGGTCTCGATGTATTCGAGAATCGTCTTTTTCGCTTTCAAATTGATGACCGGCCCCATGTCACTCTCCGGATCTTCCGGTGCCCCCACGCGGATTTTTGCAACGCGCTCCTTCAGCTTGCTGAGGAAAGCGTCATAGACCGCATCAACCACAATTGCCCGTGAGCAAGCAGAGCATTTCTGGCCTTGAAACCCGAAAGCGGAGGTCACCACACCCTCCACCGCAAGGTCAAGATCGGTTTCGCTATCGATAACGATGGAATCCTTGCCGCCCATCTCGAGGATAGCGCGCTTGATCCAAATCTGGCCGGGCGCGCGCTTTGACGCCAGCTCATTGATCCGCAGACCGACATCCTTTGACCCCGTGAATGCCACAAAGCGTGTTCTCGGGTGAGCGACCAGATGATCTCCGACAGCGCTTCCTAAACCCGGCAAGAAGTTCACAACTCCAGGGGGCATGCCAGCCTCCTCCAGAGCCTCGAAAAACTTGTATGCAACCGTTGGCGAATCGCTCGAAGGCTTCAACACCACAGTATTACCAGTCACGATTGAGGCCGTAGTCATCCCCGCGGTGATCGCAAGAGGGAAATTCCAGGGAGGGATGACGATTCCTACCCCCAAGGGAATATATTGCAAATAATTCTTTTCGCCCGGAACAGGAATGAGAGGATGCGGCTTGCTCAATCGCACCATCTCCCGCGCATAGAACTCCACAAAATCGATCGCTTCGGCCACATCAGCATCAGCTTCAGGCCAGGTTTTACCCACCTCATAACAAATCCAGGCGGCATAATGGAACTTCTTTTCGCGCATGATGCGCGCGGTTTCCAGCAGTAATTTCACCCGCTTCTCGATGGGTTCGCGCTTCCAGCAACGAAAAGCGTTCTCCGCTGCATGAATCGCCCGGTCCGCAAGCTCTTGCGTCGCCTTCGAAAAATGACCCACGGCCTGGCTTTTCCGCGCGGGATTGAATGAGGTGATTTTCTCGGTTGTGCTTACACGCTCGCCTCCAATGACCAGATCGTACTCGCGGCCCAGTTCCTGAGCAACGTCCCGGAGTGCCTCCTTCATCTTTCGGGCGTGCTCAGGGTTACCTTTAAAGTCAGATAAGGGTTCGTTGCGAAAAGGTGGCAGGTCCATGTTTAGTCATTACTCTCCCTCTCAGATTATACCAGTGGAATCTGGGAAAACGGGCCATCTCCATCTTTGACTGCCAACGGAAGGCACCTGTTGCGCGAAAATCGATCCGGGATCATATCGGTGAAATTCGCAACTTTCAGTTCCGTGCGGTGTTTAACCGATTTTGAAAAAACAGGGCTTGAAATATGGTTTATTCGTTGGTATACACATGATGTCCTTTCAAACCCTTTTCAGTTGTTTTGGGAAGCACATCGGTGGATTGACGTCAATAGGTTTATGTTGCAGTTAATGGATCCACGTGATCAAACCCCGCTTGCCATGCTCCGTAGAGCAAACTTTTGTGAATCATTTACAAAACTTTTGAGCGTTCAGCTCATTCAGACCCCAAGGAGGAGGTTCCATGAAGAACAAGCTCATTGCCTGTTTCACTGTTCCAGCACTTACCGTTGCCATAGCATTCTCCACATCCACTGCCTTCCCTGCAGCGGCCGCCCCGGCACCAAAGCCAGCTCCGGCAGCTATGGGTAACCCCACGCCAGCCGAGCCGCACCCGGAAATTCGAGCAGCGCTCAGAGCCCTTCAGAACGCCCGAGAGCATCTTCAAAGAGGTGCGCACGACTTTGGAGGACACCGCGCCCGCGCATTACAACTCACTGATCAGGCCATCCAGGAGTGCCACGAAGCACTCCGGTACGACAGGCGTTGAGATCGCCCGCGCAGCTTGCACCAAGCACGGCTCACCTGGGGACCATCGCGTTGTGATGGCTGCCTGCAACTGACCCAGTCGCTGGCCACCTTCCTGGCCGATCAGCGACAGCCCGGGCAAGGTCGAGCGATTGTAGAAGAACTGCTGGCGCAGCGCATCGGCGGCATCGCCTGTGGCTATGCCGATCCGGGTGCGGCTGGATGGAGAGTCTGCCGCCCTGCAGGTGCTGACCCTTCTGGATGGGATGGCGTCGAGTGCGGGATCGGGATGGACGGAAAGTTGAAAGTTGCTGGTGAAGTAAATCCGGCTTGCAATCTTCATGAATTCAGAGAAATGCTGTCCTCCATTTATTGCTCCGCCCGGACAGTTCTAATTTGGAACGGCCACTCCCCCTGTTTGCGGGCGCGAACAAGATACGCCGCCGTCCCAACGACCAGCACCGCAACGGCAAACATCAGCGAACGCCTTGCCGCCGTGGCCAGCACGTAGAGCCAGCCCAGAAGTGAAATGACCCCGGGAATGGGATAAAGCCACATGCGGAACGGCCTTTCCATTTTCGGCGCGCGAATGCGCAGGATGAAAAATCCGATTGTCTGAGGCAGGTACTGGATCAGCACACGCACGGCAATGAGGCTGCCAATGACCTCGCTCAGATTACCGAGGCTAAACAGGGAAGCAATCACACCCAGAGTGATGAGCGAGACGTAGGGGAAACCGCCTTGGGGATGAAGCTTGGAGAAGATGCGGAAGAAATTTCCGTCTTCCGCCGCTGCATACGGAATGCGGGAGTAGCCCAGCAACAGCGAGAAGACCGACGAAAAGGCAATCCACAACAGGAGTGCCGTCATCAACTTCCCCGCCGTCGCACCTTCGAGCAACTCGATATAAGCTGATGCCACGAACTTGCTTGCCAGGAGTTTCGGCCAGGGAATCACGCTAATGAAGGAAACGGTCATCAACACATAGAGTGCCCCGACGATCAGAATGGATCCCATGATGGCGCGCGGAATAACGCGCCCTGGATCGCGAATCTCTTCCGCCAGATAGGCTACGTTGTAATAGCCGAAATAGTCGTAAAGCGCGTACAGGGTAGCGTGGCCAAGGCCAGCAAAGAAAACCCAGTTCATTCGGAAAGCGTGAGGAGGAAAAGCTGTAAGACGCGCGGTGTTGAAGTGCGGCACGCCTGCCAGAATGATCCAGAGGCAACCGGCCAGAACACCCGCCGCCAGCACTACCGAAATGCCGCCAATCACGCCCACGCGGCGAGAAAGAATCGCCACCAGAAACAGCGGGAAAAGCGCGGCAACCAGGCGGACCTCCCCGGCTGATAGTCCGGGCAGCAGATAACGAAGATAGTTTGCAAAGCCAATGCTGCCGCTTGCTACAGAAAGCGGAGCGGAAAAGATGATCTGCCAGACCATCAGGAAGGAGAGCCAGCGCCCGGCGCTCCGAGGGCCGTAAGCCTCGCGCAGGTAATTGTAACTGCCACCGGCTTTGGGCAACGCCGCGCCAAGCTCCGCCCAAACCAGGCCGTCGCAGAAAGCCAGCAGTGCACCCACCAACCACCCAAGCATCGCCTGCGGCCCGCCCATCGTCGCAAGGAAGAGCGGAATAGTAATGTAAGGCCCAATCCCCACCATGTCAGTGATGGCCAGGGATGTGGCCTGGATCAGTCCCAGTTCCCGACGCAGTCTGGGATGCGTTGCACTTTGCGCCAAGATTACCTCAGAGTCTGCCTATGATTCGCGGCTTCCCCAGAAAATTGTTTTTCCAGATCAGGAGGGAAATCACAAACATGATTTTTCACACTTTATGGAGCCACCAGGCGATGATCACTCAGCAGACCGACCGCAGCGGCCTTAAAAGGTTATCATGATTGACCAATCGGACGGATTGCGCAATCTCGCCAGTGATTTCCAAAGTGCGGCAAAGTTGCGGGTTCATGAACGGAATCTGCTGTTTGGCGCCTTGCGGGTGAAGGATTATGTCTGGCAAAGAGGACTGAAAAAATGGAGGTCAGGAAGCGAGAAATAAGGAGTCTTGTGAAACAGAGACGCAGAATTAGACGAAGAAGAACCTCCTCGCCTAATTCTGCATGATGGAAGTGTGAAGATATTCTTCGAGCCTAATGACTTCTAGGCTGAAGCCCTCAACTGATCACGGAATGCGAAGGCCAGGCCCAGCAAGCCGATGCCAAGCAAGCTCAACGAAGCCGGTTCAGGAGTCGTCACAAACTCACCCGAAGATATGGTCTGTTTGAGTTGAGCACCCCGAACCATGGCAACATTATCCAGAGTGCAAGGCATGCCTGAGCTTAGCCCAGTGCACGAATGCGTGATATTGTGAAGCGTATAATCGAACGGAAGGCCACCGTCCCACGTGCCATCGGCATGAGGATTGGCGGATCCGTCATTCCACGCTCCGTAGTCAATGGGACTCCAGCTCGTTCCGCCGTTAAAGCTGATCTGAGCCGTTGCCCCGTTCATGTTGATGGCAAAAGCGCCGCTATTGCCAGGCCCAGCCGTGATCGGGCTTGAGCCGTTGCCGGAAAAGATTTCCTCCAAGGTATATTGGGTTACTGAATTATTTGGAGTCAATGCAGACCCCGAAAGCGTACACGTGGTCTGATTGGTTCCGCCATTGAAGCTGCAAGCTCCAAATGTGACCGAAACAATCCCGTTGCCCTGACCGGTAAAGGACACATCCTGGCTGCTTTCCCCAAGAGTGTACTGATCGGCCTGAGCAGACATGCAGCCTAAGACAACCAGCAGACAGGCTGCTGTCACGGTGACAACCAGTTTTGTTATTCGTGCCATCTCTTTCTCCTCGGTTGTGATTGACCACCCTGGCCTATATGAAAGCCAAGGCCTGACGTTGATAGCCCCTTAATCTTTCGCCGGGCTATCTTCCGCCCGCGGAGGGCTTTGGTTTGAGCCAGCAGACGCCCCGTTAAGAAGGACGCCCTTCCCCCTTCCCCGCCCTTGGGTTACCCACCGGTTGTATACACGTTGCAATTAGGCTTCCATAAAACTGACATCAGTGGCACCTGATATCTTATTGACAATGAGTTACATCTCGGCTTGTTTTAAAGAAAATCATTACTAGATTATTTACCCTTCGTGATGAAATTGTGTTGAGTGAGGGAAAATTTCTTCCACTTTACAGTACTTGATTCTTCTTGGAACCTGATTAAGACACTCACCGAAGTAACGATCTCAATGCTTGTGTCCTATCCCAGCCAATTCTTTACAATAACCACCCCGTGACATCGCAGCCCTGTTTATGAATGCATGCGCAAGATCCACGGAAAATCTAAAGACTGCCAAAAGAATCCGATTGCTGCACCCAGCGCCTGGTAGCTTATACTGCCTCTTTATTCACCGGTAGAAGTTGTTATCTAACAGGCCATGCGACAAAGGGATGACCTCCTTCACGGGCTGGGACTTTACGCGGCCACCTCGGTGGTTGCTGGTACCATGATCGGCACGGCGATCTTTGTGGTCCCGAGCCTCATGTTGGGGCAAGTTGGAACTCCCCCACGTGTCCTTATCATCTGGGTCATCGCAGGAGCTTTGAGCCTGTTTGGCGCACTGGGTTATGCAGAGCTTGGCGCGGCCTTGCCGGAAGCGGGAGGCGAGTACGTTTACTTACATCACGCTTACGGACCCGGCATGGGATTTCTTTACGGCTGGACTCAATTTATTGTGGCCAAAACTGCTTCCATCGCCGCGATTGCCACAGGTTTTCTGCTTTATCTCGCCTACTTCTTTCCGGCCCTGTCCCAGACCTGTTGGAAATCATCTGTTTCTCTGGCTGGCCATCAGTCCACGCTGACGCTGACGGGTATTCAGGTGGGGTCTGCCTTTCTGATTGTGCTGCTTTCCGGTATCAATATCCTGGGGGTCCGGCGAAGCGGCGCAATTCAGACTTTGTTTACGATCGCAAAGATTGCGGTATTGGCAGCGCTGATTATTCTGGGTTTGACCCTCGGGCGCGGCTCGTGGACAAACCTCCAGTCATCGCTTTCCACTCACGGCGCTCAAGAAGGGGCCTTGGCAGGCTGGGGAATTGCCACGGTCTCTGCTCTATGGGCCTACGATGGCTGGAACAACCTTTCCATGGTGGCGGGTGAGGTTAAAAACCCGCAGCACAACATACCGACGGCGTTGATCGCAGGGGCAATCCTTGTGGGAATCATCTACTTCCTGGTGAATGTTGCTTATTTTTATGTTTTAACGCCCGCCCAAGTAGTTTCCACGCGAACTGTAGCGGCGCAAGCAGCAGAACGCCTTTTGGGGCCTGTGGGAGGATCGTTTATCGCCATCGGCGTACTCATTTCCACCTTTGCCACACTGAACGGCTCGATTCTTGCCGGGTCGAGAATCCCTTACGCTCAGGCACGCGAAGGCCTTTTTCCCAAAGCGCTCGCAACTGTCCATCCCAAGTTTCACACGCCAGCCGTTGCCATCGTGGCCCAGGCAATTTTTGCAGGCGCATTTGCGCTGAGCGGCCGATATGAGACGCTTTATACCAAGGCGATCTACTCCGAATGGGTTTTTTACGCTCTGGTCACTGCGGGCATCTTTCTGCTGCGGCGCAGGGAACCGAGCCTGTTGCGCCCGTATCGCACCTGGGGTTATCCCATAGTTCCTGCCGTTTTTGTAATTCTCGCTGTCCTGATTTTGGCCGATACGCTCTTCACAAGCCCCTCAGACGCCATCGGATGCCTGGCTCTGATTGTGAGCGGAATTCCTGCGTATTTCCTTTGGACTCGCTGGAAGCGGCAAAAACTGTGAGGTGAAAATTTGAAATACAGAGTTCCCCGTCTGAGTTTCGCGCTCTCGATCACACTGGCTGCCACCCTGATTCTTTCGTCCCGGCCGGGAGAATTTGCTGTTGGCATCACTCGATTGAATTCACCCAACCTGCGAGCGAATCTGCTTGCGACTCAGCCCTTGCGCCTCTATTATTACGTCGATGATGCCCCCAGCTTTGAATCGCTGAAAGCGCATGCATCTGAAATTGATCTGCTGGCGCCCCAAGCCTTCTGGATCGATCCTCAAGGCTCTGTCCACGGCCAGATTGCTCCCCGTGTTCTGGATGTGGCCCAACGCGCTGGAATACCTCTAATGCCCCTGGTCTTCAATCGTCGATTCGACCGGGCCACAGTAAGCGCCGTGCTCGGAAACCCTGCGGCGCAAAAGCGCGCCGTTGCGTCTCTCGCCTATCTTGCGTGGCAAAACCATTGTGCGGGCTTTCAAATTGATTTCGAGAACATCGCGCCCGGGGACCGAAACAGGTTCACCAAATTTGTAAGGCAGGCTGCCGCTACCCTGCACCATTACAACATGCTGTTGAGCGTGGCCCTCGTGCCGCGCCTCTCAGATGCAGCCTTCGGAGTTGCAGGCCACCCTGGCGCACCGGCTCCGGGTGTATGGGCGGCTGCTTTTGATTATCAGGCGCTAGGCCAAGCAGCGGACTTTGTCACTGTCATGACGTACGACAATTTCGGACGCGACGACCCACCCGGACCGATAGCCGGTCTGAATTGGGTGAATCGGGTTTTGACCTATTCCCTTCTCCATATACCCAGCAACAAGATTTTGATGGGAATCCCCCTTTATGGAAGGGAATGGAACACCACGCGCCATGGTTACACGGCCCGCAGCGTGACCTTTCAGGATATCCACCATTTATTGGGTGAATATCGCCTAGAGCCGCGATGGGATGATCGATGGCAAGCGCCGTGGTTCCAATACCGCGCGGGCGGCTCTTTGCGCACAATCTATTACGAGAATGCGATCAGCCTGCGGCAAAAGCTGCAACTGGTTTCGGATTACCACTTGAAAGGCTTTGCGGCATGGCGCATTGGATCAGAAGATCCCGCTTTCTGGGGCCTTGCTGCCCGTCTTGGCATCCAGTCGATGCATAACTCCCCCTTTGCGCGAGAATGACAGCCAGCAGCGTCCACCGTGGTCTTTAATTTATTCATCGGTTGGGTTTTTCGGTTGGATATGCGTCCAACAATTCGTGGGCGTCATCCGCTGTGTTCTCCGTGCTCCTCATCATTCCTTTCGTGCCGCCAAAATTTTTCGTCACGCGAGCCACGTTCTCTTATTTTTGAGACAGTGGTTTGATGGGATCTGAAATTTGGCTCTGGTCGCGACGCGTTCGCGCTGTGCACTCTATGGAACGGCTATACGCAGCCTCTTTCCTTCGCGCATTAGAAATGATTTAATCGACTAGAATAATGCCCTCATGAAACGGTCCGTTTTTCTATATGCCTGCCTGGCGATCCTCTTCGCGGCGACGGCCGTATATCAAGTGGCTCGCGCCAGGTATCTTTTTCCGCAGTGGTTTCATCAGACCCGCCCGGTTGAGCGCCCCTTTGCTCTGGATTCCACGCCACAGGGGTTTACTGTGAGCTGGATCTCATCCTGGGCGCTCAAGGCCGGAATCCAATCGGGCGATGTGCTGAAATCCATTAACGGGAAGCTCGTAACAGGACTTTCCATTTTTGGCCAGGCGATAGTCAATGCGCGGCCCGGCGACGTGCTCGAAATAACCGTCCGGCCTCAACGGGCGCACAAGCTGCTGCCGGAGCAAATCCTTTGGCTCACCATTCCCCAAGCCGGGTCTCGAAGAAGTTCGGCAACGCTCCTGACCTGGTTGTTTTTTGTGGTCAGCCCGATTTTCTGCCTGGCGCTGGGATTCTGGGTAGCCGCAGTTCGGATTCGCGACCCTCTGGCATGGCTGCTGCTTGCTCTGATGCTGTGGTTTGCCGCGATGGCTGATCCCGGGGTGGAATACTGGAAACCATCACTGGCCGGCTTCGGCGCGGGTTACTACGCAGCGCTGGGCCAAAGCTGGCCTCTCTGGATGCTTCTGTTTGGAATCTACTTTCCAGAACCGTTTCCGCGCGACAGCTGGTGGCCCCGTTGGCAATGGCTGCGATGGCCCATCATTGCCCCGTTGGCGTTCTTCACCGTCCTCCACACCATCAATTCCGTGGCCTCCGTGCGCAACTACACAGCCATCGCCTTTCTGCTCGGCTTGGAAGGTAGGTTAGAACCGGTGAACGCCGCTCTTGCTGCCTCAGGTGGCGCCAGTTTTTTTGCCTGCATCGCGTGCAAGCGGCGCATGGCCATCTCGCCGGATGCCCGACGGCGCTTGCGGCTCCTCTTTACGGGTGCAGAAATCAGCCTCACGCCCCTTTTTATTTTGTGGGTCATTACCTGGCTCAACGGCTGGATTTTCGGGAGCCACTTTCCCAATTGGCTGTGGCTGACGGCCTTTGCACTGGTCTTCCTGTTCCCAGTAACGCTGGCTTATGTGATTGTAGTGGAGCGGGCCATGGACGTCCGTGTGGCCATCCGGCAAGGACTGCGGTACGCTTTTGCCAAGAGCGGGGTTAACGCCATCCAGATTGGGTTTGGCGCCGGCTCAATCGCCCTCGTCATCTTCTTTCTGCGACATGTCAGGACCTACTCGGCATCTTTCTTCTTAATTATTGCGGCGGCAGTCTTCGTGTTTGTCAAGACTCGCCAGGCATTCAGGAAGCTTCGGCTCTGGATTGACCGCAAGTTTTTCCGCGACGCCTACCATGCGGAACAGATTCTGAGCGAATTGGGCGATCAAGTACGATCCATCGTTGAGCCGCGCCCTTTGCTGGAGACGGTCTGCCGCAGCATTGCCGATTCGCTGCACGTGCCCCAGGTGGCGGCGCTGATTGGCGGCGATGGCTTCTACCGACCTGCTTACGCGGTAGGTTACGACGCCCTTCCGGATGTGGCCTTCCCCCAGGATGCGACCACGGTCCGCCAACTGTGTGAGCAGAAAGAACCGGCGGGCGTCTACTTCGACGATCCGAATTCCTGGATTTACCGCGCCCCGGGCCTCACCGAGCAGGAACGTGCCAAACTCGCGGCGCTTCACGCCGAACTGTTGCTGCCTTTGACCGTCAAGGATGAACTCCTGGGGTTCATCAGTCTGGGGCAGAAGCGCTCGGAAGAGCCATACTCTAGCGCAGATCTGCGCCTGCTGAAATCAGTGGCCGCGCAGACCGGTTTGGCCTTGGAAAATGCCCAACTTACGGCAGCTGTGGCGCGCGAGACGGCCCAGCGCGAGCGGCTGAACCGCGAGCTTGAAATTGCGCGTGAAGTGCAGGAACGGCTGTTCCCGCAGAAACTCCCCGCGATACCGGGCTTGGATTATTACGGCCATTGCCGACCCGTGCTTGGAGTGGGTGGAGATTACTACGATTTTTTGGCGCTTCCCGAGGGGCAACTGGGCGTCGCTGTCGGCGATGTGTCCGGCAAGGGTATCGCCGCTGCCTTGATGATGGCGAGCCTCCAGGCTTCATTGCGTGGCGAAGTGGCACACGCGGATGGCAACCTCACCCGCCTGGTCAGCAATGTGAATCGAATGATCTATGAAGCCTCGTCCATGAATCGCTATGCCACATTTTTCTATGCGCAGTATGAACCCCATACACGCCGGCTCGCGTACGTGAACGCCGGCCACAATCCGCCCATGCTCTTTCTCCGGCGGAAAGGCGGATGGCAGTTGGAGAGACTGGAAACCGGCGGGACCGTGGTCGGCCTGATCGAGCACGCTGCTTACGAACAGGGAAACGTCACACTCGAAGCGGGGAGCATCCTGATCGCTTTTACCGACGGCGTGACCGAAGCAATAAATCATGACAACGAAGAATGGGGCGAAGCACGACTTCGCGCGACAGTTGAATCCGCCGGCAAGTTGAGCGCCCGCGAAATTGTGGACCATATTTTGTGTGGCGTCGATCGCTTCACGAGAGGCACCGCACAGCACGATGATATGACGCTCGTCGTTCTCCGCTGCATCGCTTCTACATCCTCCGTCACCTAGCCATCCCTAGGGAGACGGTCAAAATTTCCTCTGAAACCGCCTTTGCCTGGATTCTGACGCCGAGCCCTTCAGCTTGGCGCAGGGCAGACTCCATGAAGCTGAAGAACACTTTATCTCAACACTCCAGAGCTCCAGCGATTCCTGATTCTACGCCGGGGCAGGGAAGCACCATGAGCCGCCGAAAAGCCGGCTGGCACTTGGGGCAAATTCCGCGTCGGGCAAGGAAAGCCTGCACCATGATTCCTTGACAAGGTTTCGCGCAATCTTCAACAATGGCTCTTTACCTATTCCGAGTTGTTGAGTCAAATCGCTGCCATTTTCGGTCGGCTGAAATCGAAGGGCGCAGGGATCAGGAATTTCCGCTGCCCGGGGTCGAGAGGCTTACGACATGCGCTGGACACAGGCCTTCATACCTACGTTACGCGAGGCGCCCGCTGATGCCGAAGCGCCGAGCCATCAGTTACTGTTGCGAGCAGGCTACGTCCGCCAGGTTGCTGCGGGCCTCTACGCCCATCTCTTCCTTGGCCGAAAGTCTTTACTCAAGATTTCGCAGATTATCCGTGAAGAGATGAATCGCATTGGCGCGCAGGAATTTTATTTGCCAGCGCTGAATCCGGCGGAGTTATGGAAGGAGTCCGGCCGCTGGGATCAGGTAGACGTCATTTTCAAATTCAAGGACCGCAATCAACACGATTTATGTCTGGGTATTACCCATGAAGAGGAAATGACAAACATCGCGCGCCAGGAACTGCATTCCTACAAGCAGCTTCCGCAAATCTGGTACCAGATTCAGGAAAAATTTCGTGACGAGCCGCGGCCCAAGTCCGGTTTGCTCCGACTCCGCCAGTTTCTGATGAAAGACTCCTATTCTTTTGATCTCGATGAAGGCGGGCTGGATGTCAGCTATCAGAAGCACTATGATGCCTATTGTCGCATTTTTGATCGCTGTGGGTTGAGATACCAGGTGGTCGAGGCCTATTCCGGCATGATGGGCGGTTCCTATTCTCACGAATTCATGGCGCCCACCGATGCCGGCGAGGATTTCATTGCCGTGTCGGATTGCGGATATGCAGCCAATCTTGAGAAAGCGCAATCCAAGGTCCCTCCAATTGAAGACCCCTCAGGTGAGGAGGCTCCTGAGGCTTTTCCTACTCCCAGCCAGAAGACGATCGAGCAGCTTGTCACCTTCACCGGCGAGAGCCCGGCTCGGATGATCAAGACGCTGGATTACATTGTGGAAAGCAAGCCCGTGGTCATTTTATTGCGCGGAGACCACACCTTAAGTGAGACCAAGCTTGCCACTGCCCTGGGGACCAGCGTTTTTCGTCCCGCCACTCCTGATGAGGCCTTCGCGCTGCACCACGCTCATCTCGGCTCTCTCGGCCCGGTGAATTTGCGAGGAGTGAGAATTCTGGCCGACAGCGCCCTGGCGGGGCGCCGTGACATGATCACTGGCGCCAATCAGGACGACACACATCTTCGCCATGTGACGCCCGGGCGGGACTTTGAAGCGGAATACCACGACGTGCGCGTCGTCTCGGAAGGCGATCTCTGCATCCGCTGCGGCAAGCCGCTGCGGGTGATCAAGACCGTGGAACTCGGGCACGTCTTCAAGCTGGGCAGAAAGTATTCGGAAGCCATGGGGGCTAAAGTGCTCGATGAAAACGGGAAGGAAGTGACATTGGTCATGGGCTCTTATGGTATCGGGCTGGAACGTATATTGAGCGCCGCCGCGGAGCAAAACCACGATCAGGACGGCCTTTTTCTTCCCCGTCCCATCGCGCCTTTTGAAGCAATCATCACCGCTGCCAACATGGATGATGCCGCAGTACGTGAGGCGGCGGAAAAGATTTATGGACAAACTCGGGCGCAGGGCGTGGATATTCTCTTTGATGATCGTCCGGAGCGCCCCGGAGTCAAATTCAAGGATGCTGATTTGATTGGAGCGCCTTACCGAATCACAGTGGGCAAGAAGAGACTCGAACAAGGCATGGTTGAGATTTTCCGCCGCTCCACACGGCAAGTGCGCCAGGTGAAGCTTGAGCACGCTGCGAGTGCTCTGAAGGAGGAACTCGATCGAAGCTGCTGAGGTCCAAAGACGCAGACGTTCGACAACGAGAACGGAGGGCAAGCCCGGAAGAAAAAAAGCTGGAATTGCAGAGTTTTGGGTTAAATTTACCGAAAATCATGGATAACAGTTAAAATGAGATGGAGGGAATGATGCCGGAATTGACACAGGTACACTCCGCCTCCAGTCATTTGAGGACTGGCCGAACCCGTGCATTTTCTCGATTCCAAGGATAGCCCGAAAAGCTTTCGGTCGACCAATCGTGGCTCAAAGCAAGAATCAACCTCGCAGGTCTCGACGACCTTTCTTTTCGCCCGCCCTCCGCGACTCCTTCCGTCATTTTCTTCGGAAAAGAAAAAAGGAATTGCTGGCGGCGACGATCGTTATTGTCACTTTCTGCGGGGGAGTTTTCCTGCATTATTACATCCGCTTCTCCCACCTCGTGGATGCGCGGCTGAGCGGCGAAGTTTTTCAGCACGCATCGATTATATTTTCAGCGCCGACTCGTGTTTTTCCCGACGAGGAAATCACGCCTCAGCAGATTGAAGGTCGTCTTCGCAAAGCGCTCTATTCTCAGGGTGGAAAAAGAGATGCCGGAGTCGGAACTTTCCAACTATCGGGCGATCAGCTCTTCATTTATCCCGGACCTGCCTCATTTTTCGGGGATGGACCGAATCACGAAGGCGATGCCGTCATCACCTTCCGCGACGGGCGGATTAATTCCATCACCGATCTTGATCAGAAGGCCACACTTGACCACTACGACCTTGAGCCTGAGGTCATCACGACGCTGTTTGATCGGAGCCGCAGCAAGCGACTGGTCGTGGGGTATCGAGATTGTCCCCAAGCTCTGATCAATGCGGTTCTGGCCGCTGAGGATCGGCGCTTTTTCTCCCATCCCGGCGTCAATCTGCTGCGGCTTGTCGCAGCCGCGTGGAGAGATTTGCGCGCAGACCAGAGACTGCAAGGCGGCAGCACTCTGACGATGCAATTGGCGCGCAATTTCTTCCTCACACCGCGCCGGACGATCAAACGAAAGCTCGAAGAGATTTTTCTGGCTATGCTTATTGAGCAGCGTTTGAGCAAGGAAGAGATTTTCACACTCTACGCCAATCAGGTCTATATGGGTCAACGAGGTAGCTTTTCGGTTTATGGATTCGGAGAGGCTGCTGACACCTATTTCAACAAGAACATCAGAAATTTAACCTTGCCTGAGGCTGCGCTTCTTGCGGGCATGATTCGCGGTCCGAATCTCTATTCCCCGTATCGCTACCCGCAGAGAGCTCTTGCAAGGCGTAATTGGGTGCTTGAAGAGATGACTCGGGATGACTTCATCAGCCCGGAGGTCGCTCGGAAAGCGATGGCCGCGCCGCTCGGGGTGACGCCGCGGAACGGAGGCGGCACTCTGGCCCCCTATTTTGTAGATATGGTCAAGGATCAACTGCTCTCTCACTTTTCCGAGCAGGACCTGAATTCCCAAAACTATCGCGTTTACACCACGCTCGACCCGGACCTCCAGGCTGCCGCCGCTGACGCCGTTCATGCAGGCATAGCGGAAGTCGACAAACGAATCCGCGGACGAAGACGGAAAGGCTCGCCGCCTAATCCCAACGAGCCTCAGGTAGCCCTTGTAGCGCTTGATCCCCATACGGGGGAGATCAGAGCTCTAGTAGGCGGGCGGAATTACAGCGCAAGCCAGCTTAATCATGCCTTTGCGTTGCGACAACCAGGATCTTCGTTCAAACCCTTTGTTTACGCCGCCGCGCTCAACTCCGCGGTGGATGGTTCTCAGCCTCTGATCACACCCGCCACGGTACTTCCGGATCAGGCCACCACCGCCTTTCAATTTAACGGGCAAACCTACGAGCCCAAAAACTATGAGGATGAATACTATGGAAACGTGACCGTGCGCGAGGCGCTGGCGTTATCTCTGAACGTCGCCACGGTCAATCTTGCCCAGATGGTAGGCTACGAAAAGGTCCGCGACCTCGCCATCGCCGCCGGGCTGGATAACGGCATCCAAGCAACCCCGGCTATCGCGCTGGGAGCTTATGTTGCCACGCCACTCCAAATTGCGGGAGCCTATACCATCTTTGCCAATGGCGGAGTTTATGAAAAGCCCCGTTGCATCCTCGCTGTCAAGGATTCTTCGGGGCAGACGCTCTGGGAAAGCCCCACGGTCTCGCGTCAGGTGATTGACCCCCGCATCAGCTACTTAATGGTAAGCCTGATGGAAAGCGTGGTGGATCACGGGACCGGCGCAGGGGTTAGGTCCCGCGGCTTTACAGCTCCTGCTGCCGGCAAGACCGGCACCTCTCATGACGGCTGGTTTGCGGGTTTTACGTCGAATCTGCTCGCAGTTGTCTGGGTCGGTTACGACAATAACAAGAACCTCGGCCTCTCTGGTGCCAGCTCCGCCTTGCCAGTGTGGACGGATTTCATGAAAGATGCGGTCAAAATTCCCCCTTACCAGAAAGTCCAGCCGTTCACGCCGCCTCTGGGTGTGATTGTGGCCCCCATTGACAGCCAAACCCAGTTGCTCACCGCCAATAACCCTCTCGCGGTCACTCAGGATGTTTTCGTGGATGGGACGCAGCCCATTTCTGCGACTTCCGCCTCAGGTCTGGCTAGCTGGATCAAGAAATTACTTCCCTTCGGGCATGGAAACAAGAATGCACCCCCTGGCGCGCAAGCCGCCGCACCGGGCGCGCCTTCGACGACGGCTCAAAACCCCGGTTCGCCCTCAGAACCCACCGCCCGCCCCGCTACCGGAGATTCACCGCAAACAATGGCAGCTACGCCTCCACCCGCAAAAAAATCAGATAGTGTTCTTAAGAAAATTTTCTCCGTCTTCAAGCATCACAAATCCAAAAGTCAACCTTCCCCTGAACCTCAAAACTAAGGCCGACGGCACCGCCAGGCCCTTCCATGGGGAGGGTAGGGTGCAGGGCCGCTGCCAGCAAGCAGGATGTTATAATGCATCGAAGGTCAGGGCTGCATGAAAAAAATCTTCAGTCTTCTGTGTTTGCTTCTCTCGGCATGCGTACTAAGCGCCGTGCCTCCCACGCGCACGATCATTGTTTTTCCATTTGAGAACCGAAGTTCAAACTCAGACTTGGGGTGGATGTCCGAAGCCTTTGCGGAGGTACTGTCTTGGCGGCTCACAGGCCCGCAACGCTTTGTGCTGGGACGGCAGGAACTCAACACCGCTTACCGGCAACTGGGTGCGCCACCGGATGCGACGCTCACGCTGGCCAGCGAATATAAGATTGCGCAGACACTGGGCGTGGATTGGGCCGTGGTGGGAAGCTTCCGGGTCACGGGTCATGCGCTGGAGGCGCAGGCCCAGTTGCTGGATCTGCATGACCCCAAGCTTTACCCCGCGATCCGGGAGTCTGGCACACTCTCCGACATGATCAAAATTCAAACACGCCTCGCATGGCGGCTGCTGGCCACCCACAGCCAGGATTTCACCGTGGGAACCGAAGAAGACTTCGCTCGCCGTTTTCCACCGCTCCGCCTCGACGCCCTGGAGAACTATATTCGTGGCCTGCTGGCAAGGGACGGCCAGACCAAAGTTCAATTCCTCACCGCTGCGGATCGTCTCAACCCCAACGATCACCGCGCTGCCCTGGCGCTGGGCCAATATTATTTTGAACAGAAAGACTATACTCATTCGGTCCGTTGGCTTTCCAAGCTAACCCCCGAGGACTCGGATTACCATACCTCCCTGTTTCTAAGCGGAATTGATGACTTTTTTCTCGGTCGCAATCAGGATGCTGAAAACGATTTCCGGACACTCTCTCAACAAATCCCTCTGAACGAAGTCTGGAACAACTTGGGAGTGCTTGAAGCGCGACGGGCAGATTACCAGGATGCCCTTACCAGCTTTGAGCGAGCATACCAGGGTGATGAGACCGATGCAGACTATGCCTTTAATCTGGGAGCTTGCTATTGTTACCTGAAACAGTACCGCCAAGCTGTTCATTATCTTGAGAAGGCTTTAGCGCAGGATCCTGATGATCTGGGAGTCCGGACTCTACTGGCCTATGCTCTGCGACAAATGGGGGATCAAACGGAAAGCCTGGCTCAACTGCAATGGGTCGCCGAACATCACGGGAAGAACATGGCCGATCTGAACGCCAACATTTTACCGCAGCCACGCCTGAAGAAAGCATTCAACGGCGCAGCCTTTCGTTTGCTGGCCGTGGCCGTCACTAACTCGCTGGAAAGGGAACTTGCCCATCAGCCCCCCGAGGAGCACGGACACATCCACCTGGCTCGCGGAGAGGAATTTATCAAGCAAGGGCGACTACCGGAGGCGATCCGCGAACTGACTGAGGCGGAGTCCCTTCTGCCCAACAATAGCGAAGTCTGCCTCTTTCTGGGCCAAGCCTACGAATTGTACGGAGAACATCAAAAGGCGCTTGAGGAGTTTAACAGGGCTATCGCGCTCAACAATAATGCGGTCACTCACCTTTGGCTGGCGCATGCTTATCTTTCCCTCCACCAGCCCTCTGAGGCGCTGACCCAAAGCCGGACGGCGCTCAGTATGGACCCCGGGAATCGGGACGCTGAAGGTCTGATCGACTCCATCCAGCGCCAGATGGGAAAACCTCTCAAAAACCCTTGAGGCGATATTGTTTGACCTTTCAATTCGCGATCATTCTGGCAGCGGCTTTGGGCAGCAGCAGGCCTGCGGAGAGCGCTGCGCCAAACCCTCCGGTCGTTGTTCAGATCAACCTGGATGGCATTATTCAGCCGATCAGCGCCGAATACGTTGAGCGCGGAATCGCTTATGCTAACCGGATTCACGCCCAGGCTATTCTGCTGGAATTGAGCACCCCGGGAGGACTAGGGACTTCCATGCGGGGAATCATTAAAGCCATTGTCAGTTCCGAGGTCCCTGTGATCACCTATGTCGCACCCAGTGGAAGCCGGGCGGCCTCTGCGGGATTCTTTGTGCTTCTGTCAGGAGATGTTGCCGTCATGGCTCCGGGCACAAATACGGGTGCCGCCCATCCTGTCCTGTTGAGCGGCGCAGATGTGGGCAAGACGGAAGCCGCGAAAATCGAAAATGATGCTGCCGCCTATATCCGCAGCATCGCCCAGCAACGAGGGCGCAATGCCAAGCTCGCCGAAGACGGCGTGCGACAGAGCAAGTCATATACTGACCAGGAGGCGCTTCAGGATCATTTGATTGATGCCATCGCGCAAAGTCCTCAGGATATTTTCAAGCAATTCAACGGCAAGTCCATCAAACGCTTCAATGGTGGCAGCACGACACTCGATCTGGCCAACGCCCGTATCGATGTGTATGCCATGAGCTCCCGAGAGCACTTCCTTTCTCAGCTCGCCGACCCTAATATAGCATTTGTACTTGGCGTCCTTGGCGCGATCCTGCTCTATTTCGAATTTACGCATCCGGGCATGGTGCTTCCGGGCATTGCCGGGGCGATTCTGGTTGTGCTGGCTCTGCTCGGTTTTCAGCTATTGCCCATTAATTATGTGGGTGTAATTCTCATCGTGCTGGCTCTGGTATTATTCGCGCTGGAAGCTCACGTCTCATCCCATGGTCTGCTGGCTGCCGGAGGCATCGCCGCCATGCTCTTTGGCTCGCTGATCCTGATCAAGACGCCCTGGCCGGGCGCACACATCCGTCTCACCACTTCGCTTGGCGTCACTTTGCCGCTGGCTGTTATTGTGGTTCTGTTGGTGGGCGCAGCCCTGAAGGCTACACGACAGAAAGCCATCACGGGCGCTGAGGGCATGCTGAACGCCATTGGGGTTGCTCGCACCGACCTTGCGCCAGAAGGCAAAATCCTGGTGCACGGAGAACTCTGGGATGCCCGTGCCGTTGGAACAATCTTGGCCGGCGATCCGGTGAAGGTTTGCGCGATCGAGGGCTTGAAACTGGTCGTTGAACCAGCCAAAAGAAGCGAAACCTGAATCCTGAGCCGCGACGATTATGCGGGGAGTAATCGCGGGCTGGTATGCTATGTGGAATCTGGCTTCAGACTCGGCATCATGCCGCGCAGCAATGGGCTGCGTGATATCTGTTGCTAAGGAGTGCCCATGGGAAGCGGACTGATTGTCATCGTGATTATCATCATCTTGTGGGTCTTTGCCTGCTTGAACGTCATGCGGGAATACGAGCGGGCCGTTGTCTTCAGACTGGGTCGAATCCAGACGCCGGATAAAGGACCGGGGCTTATTTTCATCCTCTGGCCGATTGATAAGATCGTGCGCATTTCACTGCGCGTAGTTGCCTGGGACGTCCCTCCCCAGGATGTGATCACCCGCGATAACGTATCGTTAAAAGTCAACGCGGTAGTCTATTTCCGCGTCATCAGCGCCCAGAAGGCTGTGTTAGAACTTGAAAACTATCGCTATGCGATCGAACAGCTTGCTCAAACCACGTTACGCTCCGTGTTGGGAGAAGTCGAACTTGACGACTTGCTCTCGCAACGCGAAAAGCTCAACCTGCGCCTTCAGACGATTCTCGATGAGCATACGGAACCGTGGGGCGTTAAGGTTGCCAAGGTGGAGGTAAAGCAGGTAGACCTGCCGCAGGAAATGCAGCGCGCCATCGCCCGCCAGGCGGAAGCGGAACGCGAGCGTCGAGCCAAGATCATCAATGCTGACGGTGAGTATCAGGCCGCCGAAAAATTGAAAGCTGCCGCTATTTTAATGCAGGAAGAGCCGGTTGCCATTACTTTGCGTTACCTGCAAACGCTGACAGAAATTGGCGTGGAAAAGAACACTACGATTCTCTTCCCGCTGCCCATCGATTTACTGACCGGACTCATCAACAAGTCCGGCAAGATTGTTGGCACTAACGGACAACCGACGCCTGGAACCACGGGTTCCAGCTCCCACCCTGTGAGCGAGAAGGCAGGTTAGGTGCGGGGCTAACACAAACCAGTTGTGGCAATCTCGATTCCTGACCATCGTTTTGAATCTGATGTTTCACAAAGAGATAATGTTTTATGGCATCTAAGTCTGATCCACCAGGCGCTTTGAGAAGTCTCTCCGTGCGCCAATTGATTTTGATTTTTTTTGGAGCGGTAGGGGTCTGCGCCGTGTTTTTCGCTCTCGGCTTCCTCGTGGGAAGCAACGGACGAACTCCCAACCCCTCAGCGCCGCAAGTGGAGCGTGTTGCGCCTCCGAGTGAAATTCCACCTACCGTCAATCAGCCACTCGAAAGCTCAGATTCCGGCGCCACGTCGAATTCCAAATCGCAAACTCCCGCGGTGATCGAACAGGATTTGAAACCCACAAGCGTGTCGCCAACTTCGGCATCTTCGCCGCCCCAGAGGACCTCCCCTACAACTCCTTCCTCCACTCCAACCGCCGCGATGCAGCGAGTCGAGGAAGAATCTACGGAGGGAAAGGTCATGGTTCAAGTTGCTGCAACCCACACAGAGCAGGATGCGCAATCCCTGGTGAAAACTTTGACAGCCCATGGGTACCATGTTCGCCTGGTAACGCCACAACAGTCGGGGGCGCGTGACAATCTCTATCGAGTTCAAGTGGGGCCGTTTGCTTCGAGACAACAGGCGCTTCCGACGCTTCACAAATTGAGCCGTGAAGGCTTCAGACCATTCATCAGAGAGTAAAATAACTTCTTTAATTTTCCATCCTGTCATGGTCCCTCACGCGCCATCAACCCCGGAATTGACGAAGATCACTTGACTGAACCTCACGACCCAACAAAAATCCCGCTCATGATGCGACCTCTATTTCGCCTGGGCGCAAGCATCCTGAGCGGAATACTTCTGACGCTTGCCTTTCCCCACCCTGACGTTCCTCTGCTGGTCTGGATTGCCGGCGTTCCGCTCTTCCTCGCCCTGATCAGCGAAAAGCATCTGGGGCGGGGATTTCTTTGGGGATTCGTCACCGGGTTTGTCTTCCTGTCGGGCAGCCTGTATTGGTTTGTCGGGGTGATGGAAAACTATGGACATCTGATGCCGATTGCGGCGCTTGCGGCCATGGGGCTGTTTTTGGTAATGTTCGCTCCTTTCTGGGCGGTTTTTGGACTGATTGAGGTCTGGGTGGCGCGACACTCTGCGCGGCTGGGCTTGCTTCTGGCCCCTTTTTTGTGGGTGGCGTTGGAGCTTGCCCGCACTTATTTGATCACGGGCTTTCCATGGAATCTGCTGGGCTACGCCGTACAGGCAAAGGGGTTGGATCAAATCGCTTCAGTTACGGCGGTCTACGGCCTTTCCTTCATCGCAACAGCCACAAGTGCGCTTCTCTGTTGGGTTCTGATCGAGCCGCGCTCTCGCGCAAGGAGTGCGGCTTTCGCCTGGTTTGTCGTCCTACTCTTGGGAGACATATTGCTGGCGCCTCCCCCTTTGCCAAAGCCGAGTCATCTGGCCGTGCTCATCCAGCCTAATGCTCCCCTGGATGAAAGCAACGTTGAGAAATGGGCGCCTTGGCACAATCCTGAGCCCCTCGAAAGCCTTGTTAACCTTTCACTCCATATTGTTTCAGAAAATAAGCAAGGCATTGAAGGATCACCCCTGATTATCTGGCCGGAGAATTCGGCACCGTTTTTTTTCCATCGCGACCCCATTTTTCGCGGCGCAGTGGAGACGATGGCCCGCGAGGCCCACGCAGACGTGGTGGTCAATACAATTACTTTTGTGAACTCCGATCCCATGATGCCGCAAAATACGGCTATAGTCCTGAACTCTTCGGGCCATGTGATTTTGGAGTATCATAAAATCCACTTGGTGCCTATGGGAGAATACGTTCCCGGCTGGCTTCGGTTCATTCGAATGAGCAAAGTGACTTCCGAAGTCGGAGACTTCATTTCCGGGTCGGAGTACGGCGGTGCCCAGACCTCTGATGGCACGCTCGCGGTTTTCATTTGTTACGAGGCGATTTTTCCCCAACTCGTTCGGCGTTTGACGCCCCCCGGGCCGGGCGTTTTGGTGAATATTTCAGATGATGCCTGGTATGGAGCTTCCGCAGCGCGATTCCAGCATTTGAAGATGGCTCGCTTCCGGGCTATCGAGAACCATCGCTATCTACTGCGTGCAACGAATGATGGGGTGACGGCTGTCATCGATCCTTATGGACGGATTGTCGCTGAAGCCCCTCTCTATTGCCAGACGGCGCTTGCGGCACGCTTTGGTTTTATCTCAGGCCAGACATTCTATAATCGATATGGGGATGTTTTTGCCTGGAGCTGTGTTGCCCTGGTGATCGTCATTGTGGTCTGGGGCGTTGGACGTCGCAGAGTGCAGATTAACCCTGAATGGCGTCCTTCGTAATCACGTTCACGTATTCGCACTACCCTTTCGTACGACTCCTCTCCCCTACCGCTCTCTGCAAGCGGGGAGAGAGTGGCTCGAAGCGGGGGGGTGAGGAGTGTAAAACATTCAAGCAAATTGATGAAATACCAGGCTCGGTAGAGCAACTCGCAATTGCAACCCTCAAAGGAGCCATCATGATTGAAGACCTGGAACGAGAATATCAGCCTGTAAGGCAGCGCGTCCAAGACCTGCGAGGTTATCTTTGACGCACCCCGCGTGCGGCAGGAACTTGCAGCGATTGAAAAGCGAATGGCAGAGCCGGATTTCTGGCAGGATCCGGAGGCGCAGCAGAAGATTCTACCTAACCGTCGGCGCCTGGAAGAAACCCTGGAAACAGACCGCAAACTGGAGCAACGCCTGGCCGACCTTGACGCCTATTTTGAGCTTGCCCGCGAAGGAGAGAGCGTCAGTGATGAAATCAGTCAGGAATTGGCGGCTCTGCGCGAGGAAGTCGATCGGCTTGAGACGGCCTCACTGCTTTCAGGCGAAAACGACCGGTGCAATGCCATCGTCACGATTCATCCCGGCGCAGGTGGAACAGAATCACAGGACTGGGCGGAAATGCTGCTACGCATGTATCGCCGCTGGGCAGAACGCCATGGCTTTGAGTTTAAGCTGATGGACTATCAGGCGGGCGAAGAAGCTGGTCTGAAGTCCGCCACCTTTTCCGTAACTGGCGATTATGCCTACGGGTTGCTCACTTCGGAGATTGGGGTGCATCGCTTGGTGCGAATCTCGCCATTCGATGCCGCCAAACGAAGGCATACCTCGTTCGCCTCTGTGTTCGTAAGCCCCGAGATTGATGAGAATATCGAGATTGAAATCAAGCCGGAAGATATTAAGGTGGAAACTTATCGCTCAACCGGCGCGGGCGGTCAGCACGTCAATACTACGGACTCCGCCGTTCGTATCATCCACCTCCCCACGGGTGTCATCGCCACCTGCCAGAACGAACGCTCACAACATCGCAACCGTGATATGGCCATGAAAATTCTGCGCTCGAAGCTTTACGAGCTTGAACTTGAGAAACGACGGGAAGAATCCAAAAAGCTAGAGGAAATGAAAGGGGAGATCGCTTTTGGCAATCAGGTGCGTTCTTACGTGCTTCATCCTTATCGAATGGTAAAAGACCACCGCACAAAATTTGAGATGGGCGATGCGGATCGTGTCCTTGATGGAGACATTGATCCTTTTATTAAGGCTTATCTGCTCTCCAATCGCGCCGCTACCGTGAGAGCATAGTGTCGTAGCGCGAAAGTCGATGCACGCTATGACAGCCTGTCAGCTTGGATGCGAAGGATATTCGGATTTTCTCAAGGGACTATGGAAGCGTGGAGTTTAGCCGAAGACTCCGCGTCAGATTAGCCGGCGGAGGGCGAAAATGACAGAGTCCATCCTCATTTTCAGCAAACTGCCAGGGACTGCACCCATACGGCAGCCGGGAGTTACACTACGTCTCGCACCTGCCGCTCTGCTCGATGAGCTTGGCGACGAGACTTGTCCATCCCGTCTGGTGACTTGCCCCTAATCCCTGCCCCGTATCGCCGTGAAAGTATTCGTAAAAGAGTGTCCAGTCGCGCCATCCGGGGTCCTTCTGAAACTTCTCGCAATGGCCGTACACGGGCCGTGAGCCGTCCGATCCTCGCAAAAAGATGCTGATCAGCCGTCGGGAGAGCTGCATACTGACATCCCACAGGTTTACGCTTTTCCCAGAGCCTGTGGGGAACTCCACTTTGAGTGAATCCCGATAATACCAATGGAACTTTTGCAATGACTCAATCATCAGAAAATTCAACGGAAACCACACCGGCCCACGCCAATTGGAGTTGCCCCCGAACATCCCCGTCGTCGATTCAGCAGGATCGTAGCTGACGCGGTGCTCATATCCATCCAGTTGAAGCACATAAGGATGAGCCTGGTGGTATTTCGAGAGTGCTCGAAGGCCGTAAGGCGAGAGGAATTCAGACTCATCCAGGACATAGCGTAACACCCGCTCCAGGCGCTCACGGTTGACCAGCGAGAGCAGTCGACGCGGCCCCTTTTCGGTCTTCATGCTGTCATCCACATGTTGCGCCATAAGCGGCTTGTGGTCCAGAAACCACTGCATGCGCCGCTTGAATCCCGGCAGCCGGTCCACGTCATCCGGCTCAAGAGTCATCACTCCAAAGAGTGGAATCAACCCCACCATTGAGCGGACCTTGAGCGGGCAACTGACCGAATTGGGAAGATGCAACACGTCATAATAGAAGCCATCTTCTTCATTCCACAGCGGAATACCCTCGCCTCCCAGGTCATTCATTGCATGCGCGATCAGGACAAAATGCTCAAAGAACTTGCTGGCCACATCTTCATAAACCGGATCGATCGAGGCCAACTCCATGGCGATGTCGAGCATGTTCAGGCAGAACATGCCCATCCAACTGGTTCCATCGGACTGTTCGATGTGCCCCCCCATCGGAAGCCTCGCCGAACGATCGAAGACGCCAATGTTATCAAGCCCCAAAAAGCCGCCTTCAAAAACATTCATGCCTTCCGGATCCTTGCGATTCACCCACCAGGTGAAGTTCAAGAGAAGCTTGTGAAAAACCCGCTCGAGAAAAGCAAAGTCCGCCTTACCTCGGATACGCTTTTCGATTTTGTACACTCGCCAGGCCGCCCAGGCATGGACCGGCGGATTCACATCGCTGAAATTCCACTCATAGGCCGGCAGTTGTCCACTGGGATGCATGTACCACTCGCGGAGGAATAGAATGAGTTGTTCTTTGGCATAGTCGGGATCAACAAGGGCCAGCGTAATGCAATGGAATGCCAGATCCCAGGCTGCATACCAGGGATACTCCCACTTATCCGGCATGCTGACGACGTCGGAATTGTACAGATGAGACCAATTATGATTCCGCCCTTTCCGACGTTCAGACGGAGGCGGCGGCATGGCCGGATCGCCCTCCAACCACGTCTTCACGTCATATTGATAGTACTGCTTGTTCCACAGCAGCCCCGCAAATGCCTGTCGCTGGATGCTTCGGCAATCCGGCGTAACGTTCTTAGGCAGCCGCAAGGCATAAAATTCATCGGCCTCGGCAATCCGTTGCCGAAACGTTGATTCAAATCCATCGCCCAGCATGCCCGCGGAAGGCGCCTGATTTGTGAAGCGCATCCGGATTGTAACGCTTCCGGCGGGCTGAACGAGCAGATGATAATTCGCCGCCGCTTTCGTGCCCTCCTGTGCCGGGTTCACGGCCTTCACGTCACCGCGAACGATGTACTCGTGAAAGGCATCCTTGACGTAAGGGCTATGATTCTCACACCCATAGAGGCGCTTGAAGTTGGTCTCGTTCTCGGTAAAGAGCAGAGGAGGCGATCCCTCGAACACCAGCCAACGCTTGCCGTAATAGCCATGTTCCGCTTCAAGCACCGCCATGCCATCCAAAGCCTCTCCAGCAGCTAACCGGGGTTTTCGATCATCCCATCCCCAGGACCATGTATTGCGAAACCACAAGGTGGGGAGCAGACGAACCGGGGCTGCTTCCGGGCCGCGATTCCATACCGTGATACGGATGAGCATATCCTCAAAGGTCGCCTTGGCATACTCGATGAAAAGGTCAAAGTAGCGGTTCTCATCAAAGATGCCCGTATCCAGCAACTCAAATTCAGGGTCCATCTTGGTGCGACGCATGTTCTCTTCGCGCAATCGGGTATACGGGAATTCAGCCTGGGGATACTTATAGAGATATTTCATATAAGAGTGGGTCGGAGTGGAATCCAGGTAGAAGTAATACTCCTTCACGTCTTCGCCGTGATTGCCTTCATGACCGCTCAGGCCAAAAAGCCGTTCCTTCAGGATGGGATCGCGCTCGTTCCAGAACGCCGGCGCAAAGCAGATGAACTGATGCCGATCGCAAATGCCGCCGATGCCGTCCTCTCCCCAGCGGTAAGCCCGTGAGCGCGCAACATCATGGGGGAAATAATTCCAGGCGTCTCCATGGGCGCTATAGTCCTCCCGTACCGTGGACCATTGCCTCTCACTCAAATACGGCCCCCAGCGCTTCCAATGCACCCGTCGCTGACGGGCCTCTTCCAGGCGTTTCTCTTCTTCCGTCATCTACAGGCTCCTTTAAACGCCGTATGATCCGTGACGAGCAGGACCAAAAGCAGCATGTTACTCGAGGCTGTCGGATTACGCCACCCGGAAACGCACGGACTTGGTTATAATCAAGAACTGGCTTGCAGCAGAAGTATCCCTGGCCAAATCTCGATTGACGGAGTTTTTCACCCCATGATCGATTCCCCTGCTTCACATCCGCCACTGCGCAGCCGCGAGTGGTTTGGACCGAACGACTTGCGCGCCATGACCGCGCGCGCCTATCTGCGTGCGGAAGGTCTCACCGGCAGTTTTTTTGACGGGCGTCCGGTGGTCGGCATTTGCAATTCATGGAGCGAACTCACCACCTGCAACGCTCACTTGCGTCAAGTGGCGGAAGCTGTCAGGCGTGGCGTTCTGGCTGCCGGCGGACTTCCGTTGGAATTCCCCACCATCTCCCTGGGCGAAACACTGATGAAGCCCACCACCATGCTCTATCGCAATCTGATGGCAATGGATGTGGAGGAATGCATCCGGGCCTATCCGCTGGATGCTGTGGTGTTGCTCTGTGGTTGCGATAAGACCACTCCCGCGCAAATCATGGGCGCCGCCAGCGCCGACGTGCCCGCCATCGTCGTTCCCGGGGGGCCGATGCTGCGTGGCATGTGGAAAGGCAAGCCGATCGGCTCCGGGACAGACACCCGCCGTTTCTGGAATGGAAAAAGAGCGGGCGAGATTACTGATGAAGAGTGGTGTGAGATTGAGCGCTGCATCTCGCGCAGCGCAGGGCACTGCATGGTGATGGGCACGGCTTCCACCATGACCAGCATAGCAGAAGCGCTGGGGATGACCCTGCCCGGCGCGGCCAACATTCCCGCAGTGGATTCGAGGCGTTACGCCATCGCCGAGGAAAGCGGCCGACGCGCGGTTGAGATGGCCCGCGAAGGCTTGCGCCCTTCGCAGGTGCTCACCCTGGAAGCCTTCGAGAACGCTATTCGCGCCGATATGGCGATTGGCGGTTCAACCAACGCCATCATCCACCTTGTCGCCATTGCTGGCCGCGTTGGCATCCGGTTGCCGCTTGAGATGTTTGATGAAATCTCGCGCACAACCCCTTTCATCACCAACATCAAGCCCTCCGGCGCTTATCTCATGGAAGACATGTACTACGCCGGCGGTTTGCCGGCCGTTCTGAAGGAGTTAAGCCCTCTGCTGCGCCTCAACGCGTTGACCGTAACCGGAAAGACGATGGGTGAGAACATTGCGCAAGCCGAATGCTTCAACCGGGAAGTTATCAAACCGCTCAATCAGCCTCTTCATCCGGAGGGCGGCACAGTGATTCTGAATGGGAACCTCGCCCCGCACGGAGCGGTGATCAAGCAGACCGCAGCTTCGCCTCACCTTCAGAAGCACAAGGGCCGTGCCATAGTCTTCGAGAACTACGATGAAATGATGATGCGTGTGGATGATCCAAAGCTCAATGTGGATGAAAACTGCGTTCTGGTGCTGAAAAGTGCAGGGCCCAAGGGAGCACCAGGTATGCCCGAATGGGGTGATATGCCGATTCCCGCTAAGTTATTGAAAGCCGGCATCTCAGACATGGTTCGCATCAGTGACGCGCGGATGAGCGGTACGGCTTTTGGAACAGTTGTGCTGCACGTCTCGCCGGAATCAGCCGATGGAGGACCTCTGGCACTTGTGAAGGAGGGCGATACCATCGAGTTGGATGTTCAAGGCCGCCGCTTGGAACTGCTGGTTTCTGAAGCTGAACTTAAAAAGCGACGGGCGGCGTGGACTCCTCCCAAGCCACATTATCAGCGCGGTTATGGAAAGATGTTCCTGGAACATATTCTCCAGGCGCACGAAGGTTGCGACTTCGATTATCTCCGCAAAGTATAATTGCAATCCATCTCGATCCTGGTATCTTGTCCCGTTTAATGATTTACCCTGGGGCCGGATCATCACCTCAGTGACCCACCCCTTTTGCCCCTGCTCGGAGAGGAATTCCCCTTCCGTGAATAAGGAGGGCTAGGAGTGGTTATTGTAAAGAACTGGCTGCAAAAGGACAGTTGAGCACTGTTTATTGATATTATACTATTATAAAATAGTGTAATTACTATATGTTGACGACTTACACAGAATTCGCTTGTGTGCTACATTTTGAGTTGTGAAGGGTATGAAGAAGTGTCCAGCATGTGGTTCTTCTCGAAATACAAAGTCACCTAGCGGGCGGCATCTGATCTGCATGGATTGTCAACGCATCATTCTGCGCGAGGAAGTGGGGCGTCCTCGGCGACGGCGGGAAAGCATCCCTCCTCATCGGCCCCATAAGGCTGAATATTCATCTGGTTCGTAGGTCTGAGTACGGCTCATCTCTCAGTTGAAAAGTTAGGTAGGCTTTGTCTCTCGGCGTGGAGCAGCAGTGTGTTTGCTCCGTGCAGTCGGCTGACGGCTTGTTCGTGATTTTACATTCCTCACAACAGCCGGAGAAAACCTCCAGACCGCACCTGGGGGCAATGAACCCTCAGGCTTTGACAGAGCGTGCGGCCTGGGTGGCCATCATCTTCATCGCCCTCAGGCTCTTCACAGCATCATAGGTGGGCAGATATTCCATCGCGGCATAGTGGCGATAGTTCAATTGGGCAAGCTTCCTGAAGATGTTTCGATAATCAATCTCTCCAGTTCCCGGCTCGTGACGCCCGGGAACATCCGCAATGTGCACAAGGCCCACGAGATCAATATTTTTTTCCAGCTTCTCAATCAGATTGCCCTCAGCAATCTGCTCGTGATAGAAGTCATAAAGAAACTGCACCTGCGGATGGTTCACGGCCCTTATAATTTCAAAGCCTTCCGCAACAGAAGTGAGGTAATAATGCGGATTCTCCTCCGGATCGATATTTTCCAGTAACAGCCTCACGTTCTTTCCTTCCACCAGTTCCGCCGCGCGTTTAAGCCCCTCGATGCAACTTTCGTGCTGCGCCTGGCGCTCCAGACCCGGCACGCGATTCCCCGACATAACGATGAGTGCGGGGCACTCGAGCCGATCCAAGATGGGCAGAATATTCCGCACATCCGCCAGAAGCGCCTGACGTTCTTCAGGATTTCCGATCCCATGCCGAAGGCCCGAGGTGCAATCAAAGTTGATGCCCAGAGCACGCTTCCGGCGATTCACGTCGGCAAACTCAGCGTCAGTCCAGTTGTGAAACTCGCCGGTCAGCTCAACGTTCTGGTATCCGGCTTCGGTCACCTTTTCCAGACGCTCTTCAAAGGGAAGTTGCCGAAACACCGTCCACAGCATGATCGAAAACTTAAAGGGGATGCCGGACTCCTGCTCTTTGCTCTCGGGGATTGGATCAGGAGAGCCTTCCATCCGAGCCGCGGCGCTGAACGCCGCACTTCCCAGCGCTGCTGCGGCAAGCTTGCGGGTAAATAAACGTCTGTTCATAGTTTAACCTTCTGTGTAAGATTTGAACGAATGTCTGAAGCCGGTATCTTTGCACTGGACGATTCGAAATTGCAACCCTTATTCTATTTATCTTGAACATCATCTTTTGATTGACTTCGAGTGTAAAGACGGCGCATACTTCCGAGCTTGGTCAAAACGGCATGTCATGCCTGAAATGAGACCGAAGCCAACGTCAGCCAAACCATGCAGACTACAAACCGCCACCCCATTGTTCAAATTTCTTTAGATCTTACTTCCATTGACGAAGCATTGGCCCATGCTCGAAAGGCCGTTCGCGCTGGCGTGGACTGGCTCGAAGCGGGAACGCCTTTGATTCTGGCCGAGGGGCTGCATGCTGTAAAAGCTTTGCGCCGTGAGTTCCCGCAGCATCCGATTGTCGCCGATCTCAAGACCATGGATGGCGGTTACCTGGAGGCCGAAATGATGGCCAAAGCCGGAGCGACACATGTCGTGGTGATGGCCCGTGCTCATCCGGCAACCATCAAGACCGTGGTCAAAGCCGGCCGCGACTATGGTGTGAAGGTAATGGGAGATGATCTGGGATGCGAAGACAAGCCCGCCGCAGCGCGCAAGATGGAAGATCTGGGCGTTGATTTCATCGTCCATCATGTGGGATATGACGAGCGTCGCGATCCGGAAGTCATCGCCGCCCACCAAGGCCGCGTGCCCAGTCCGCTCGATGAGCTTCGTGCGGTGGTGAAGGCCGTAACCATACCTGTGCAAGCGGTTGGGGGACTATCGGTCGCGGAAGTCATCCAGTTACCACAATTTGGAGTTCACCATCTGGTGCTTGGAGCGCCACTCACGGTGGACGCGGATGCTTTCAAATCGCCGGCGCACGACCTGGAGGGTCTGCTACGCGAGATTATCGCCAAATTGCGCGATTCCAGTCCATCACCCGCAGCACCTTAGCGATTTCATCGTGATGGGTGATGACCAAAAGTCACAAGAATCTGGGATGGATTCCCTGCTCATTAAGGATGACGATTTTTGACTCCTCGGGATGACACGCGGTAAGTGCTTTTCGGCAGGCCACTCGAATCCGTTAACAAATTTTCAGAGCATACCCTATAAGGAGAAAGTCATTGCCTGAATCGACGATGCCCGCGCTCGTGCATTACGCCCTTGAAAAGGGCGCGGTGGAACTGCGCGAAGTCCCTCGCCCGACCTCGCTCGCTGAAGATGAAGTTCTGCTCGAAAGTCAGGCGGTGGGGGTTTGCGGCAGCGATGTGCACCAATTTCACAACACGCAAAGCTGGCGCGTGAACGTTCCGGTTATTTTAGGACATGAATTTTGCGGTGTGGTAGCAGCGATCGGAAAGGGCGTGAAGGGCTTTAAGGAAGGCGACCGCGTCACGAGTGAGACGGCGGCCCGGATCTGCGGCCACTGCGCATACTGCCGCAGCGGCGAGTACAATCTGTGCCCGGAGCGCTTGGGCTTTGGATATGGAGCTGACGGTGCGATGGCGGCCTTCGTCAAGGTTCCTGCGCGTTGTCTGCACCACCTTCCTCATTCTTTGAGTTTCGAAAAGGCCGCCCTCACCGAACCTTGCTGCGTGGCTTATAACGCAACCTGCATCAAGACCTCGATTCGCCCGGGTGACTCCATCCTGGTTCTGGGCCCAGGGCCGATTGGACTGCTTTGCCTGTCGCTGGCCAAACTCTCGGGCGCCGGATGGGTAGGCATCGTGGGGTTGAAGCAGGATCGTGAACGCCTCAACCTTGCCAAAGCGCTGGGCGCTGACTGCACTTTGGACGGAACTTTCGAAGAAACGCTGGCTATGATTCGGTCTCTGGGGGACGGCTTGGGCGTTGACGTCGTGGTGGACGCCGCTGGCCATTCCGCGACCCTGCAATTAGCACTGGCAGCCGTACGTCCCAACGGACAGATTACCAAAGTGGGATGGGGGCCGCAGCCGCTGAATTTTTCGCTTGACAAGCTGGTGCAGAAAGCAGCACGCATCCAGGGCATCTTCAGCCACAACTACATCATCTGGGAGAAAGTGATTGCGCTGCTGGCTTCCGGCCGCCTCGATCCCACGCCGCTCATTTCGCGCGTCGAGCCGCTCGTTAATTGGAAGACATGCTTTGAAGAAATGGCCGCTGGGAAGGATGTTAAGAGCGTGGTGAAGCCCGCTGTGGCTTTTTGAGAGGTTTCATGCACCTACGCATTTGGCTTACATGGAACAGGCACTTGAAACCCCATGCTCAGATCACGTCATTCCGAGCGGAGCGAGGAATCCAGCTCTGAGCATTGAGCACTGGCGAAACTCCTCGTCGCCTGCAGCTTCTCGGAATAACAAGCTGGAAGGGGTTTTCAACCCCTTGCCGGATTTTCATTATCTAAAAGGAACACCTCGATGAGTGAAGGCTCTCTTTCGGGTCAAGTAGCGGTTGTGACTGGATCAACGCAAGGCATTGGCGCAGGTATCGCAAAGAAATTCGCCGCTCACGGGGCGCGCGTCACGCTTCATGGCCTTGAAGGTGGTCCCGGTGAGCAGGTGCTCAGCACGATCCGTGAGGCGGGTGGCGATGCTATCCTTATCAAGGGTAATCTGAAGGATGAAGCCCACTGCCGTAATCTGATTCAACAAACCATCAGGCACTTCGGCCGGATCGACATTCTGGTGAACAACGCGGGTATCTATAATCGTTCCAATATCGAAAACACGACCGTTGAGCTTTGGGACGAGATTTTCGCCATTAACTTGCGGGCGCCGTTCATCCTCTGCCAGGAAGCCGTGAAGGATATGAAAGAGCGCCGTCAGGGATGCATCATCAACATTGGATCGGTCAACGCCTACATTGGCGAGCGCAAGCTGCTGCCTTATTCCGCCTCCAAGGGCGGACTCATGACGTTCACCAAAAACCTGGCGAACTACCTCACCCGCTACCGCATCCGCGTGAACCAGATCAACCCAGGCTGGGTGCTCACGGAAGGCGAGCATTACACGGAATCGGTTACCGAAGGCAAAGGCGAAGGCTGGCTCGAAGACGCGCTGAAGACGCGTCCCTTTGGCCGAATGTTGTATCCCGAAGATATTGCGCACGCGGCGCTGTTCCTGGCTACAGCCGAACTCCTCACAGGGGCAGTTCTCGATTACGAACAACTCCCGGTCGGCGCCCTGCCCGACCTCTGAGATTGACGGAACCTACCCTTGCCCATTCCGAAGGAGTCTGATGAAACTCGCCGCTTTTCCCAAATGCTTCATGGATCAACTGGTTGTCGAACGCAGCATGACCGTATTCGACTGGATCGAAATGGCTTCAGATCTGCCCGTCGACGGTCTTGAGATGTACAACGGCTTCCTAACCAGTTCTGAGCCGTCCTATCTTGAGAAAGTACGGTCCGCTATCGAAAAAAAGAACCTCGAAATGCCTATGCTGTGCTGCTCGCCGGACTTCACATCGCCGGATCTCGCGCATCGCCGGCAGGAAATGGAGCGTCAGAAGCAGATGATCGATGTTACTGCGGCACTGGGCGGGCGTTACTGTCGGGTTCTTTCCGGTCAGCGACGCCCGGAGGTCTCACGGGAACAAGGTGTGCGATGGGTTGTCAACTGTATCCGTGAGTTGTTAGACTACGCCGCGCCAAAGAATGTGGTCCTCGCCATGGAAAATCATTATAAGGACAATTACTGGCAGCACCCGGAGTTTGCGCAGAAAAGCGAGGTCTTTATCGAAATCCTGGAACAGATTGACTCGCCCTGGTTTGGCGCGCAGTTTGATCCTTCTAACACCATTCTGGCCGGCGAGGATCCTATCGACCTGCTGCAGAAGATCAAGCATCGCGTGGTCACGATGCACGCAAGCGACCGCCGCTTAAAGCCTGGGCACACTCTGGAAGAACTGCGCAGCCTGGAGGATTCGGTGGGCTATGCCGCCATTTTAACTCACGGCGTCATCGGCACAGGGCTGAACGACTATCCCAAGATTTTTTCAATCCTGCGCAGGGCAGGGTACGATGGGTGGGTTTCCATTGAGGATGGGGTAAATGGCCTGGATGAAATTCGCCAGTCGGCGGAATTTTTATTGCCGTTTATTCGAAATACATCTGCCTCGACGCAAAATGCTTAAGCCCACGAGCAAGCTGACGTTTCAGGAAGCCGCCACCACCCCTTGCGTCAGATGGGCCTCAAGCAGCCGCTTGAAAACCTGCATTTTCGCAGGCAGATCTTCCACTGAATGGACGGCCGAACGCTTGATATCCTCGAGTCCCGCCAGAAGATAGACAATGGAGTTAAGCTCATCGTCCAGCGGATAATCAATCCCCATCAACTGCGTGGGATTGAATCGAATCTCATCGATAAGCTCCTTTTCCAGCTTATCCGCTGTGATCAGAACCTGCCGCTGATTCTCCAGGAAATCGTGCAGGCCCAAACCCTCCTGTTGTTGCTGGTTGTAATAAAACTCCTCGGCGCCGAGCCTCTGCAAATCCTGTGCCAGCTGCATCAAGCGTTCCTGCCCCATTATCCTCTCCTCATTCCACCTAAATGGATGGCGGCGGGGAGAAAAAGGATGCCGGAAAGTTAAAATTTGACCGGTGCATTCCCTGATTTTTAACAAAAATGCGTTATGCCGCTCTCTGCCAGCGAGACGGATGAGCACCGGCAAGCCGTTGAACTTTACCTTGCGCTTCAAGCCGGTCCAGATGACCTTTGACAGGGAACATAGCCAGAATCCACGATTCTCTGGGCCATTCACCTACGGCATTTGCCACGACATCGATCAGCTCCTTCAGCGTAAGGCCCGCGCGCTGCCTTTCGAGACTTGAAAGGATCACGCGGTCCAGAAGCTCAACGGTGCGGCGAGAATCGGCAATGAAATCGCGTATTTCTTCGCCCTGCATCACGGGCCAATGACCTGAATAGAGGACATCGATAGGCAAGGCTTCAAAGTAACGCAAGGTCGAAAGGTAGATATCCACATTGTAGTACGTCACGGGTATCGCTAACTCGCCGGTTGCCTTGGGACAACCACGGCCATGGATGGCATCTCCCACAAAGGCGGTCCGGTGTTTGGCGTCATAGAAGGCCAGATGGCCGCGCGAATGGCCAGGCACATGAAGCACCTGCAGCCTCCAGTCATCCTTTAAGCGAATGGTTTCTCCACCGGAAAAAGTCAGGTCCATCTTCCGCGGCTTGCCGGCATCCGGGGGCGGAACGGGGTCGAGAGCCACATCATTTTCTGCTTTAAGGAAGTTATATCGGCGTTCGTAGAGGGTGGCCGGATCCTCGACGAGGGCGCGGTCAGCTTCGCCACATGCAAGCCGCGTGCTTGGGGAGAGGCGTTTAATGGCATCATTGCCTCCCTGATGGTCCATATCCGCGTGAGTCGTGATGGCCAGCGTTAATTGTTCGGGCCTGATCTTCAGCCGATCAAGATAAGGAAAAATAACTTTCTCTGGTGTCTCGGCAATGCCCGTATCCAGCAAAACACACTGGTCGCCATCAAAGAAGTACTGAAAAAGATTACGCCCTCCAAAGAGGGACTGAATCTGATAGACACCTCGATAAAGCTCCATAAGCATTCTCCGTTGGAGCGCGCGTTTAGCCTCTCGCGCCGCCTTCAGGATATGTGGAAACTAACCTAACCTGTCGTTCTTAACGATGGCGAGGATCACCCTGTATTCCCACCCAACCCAGATTCTGCGCACGGATCTCTGCGCTTAAGATCCAGTAAATACAGGGGTTCCTCCTCGCCGCCGCTGCTCGGAATGACAGATAGCGAGGGTGTTTTCAGCAACCAACTTAACGGCGCTTCGACTTCTTCTGGGCAGTGGTTTTCCCTCTTGATGCTGTCTTTTTGGAAGCAGCCTTCTTCTTACCCTTCGATGCAGGGGCCCGAGCCGCAGCCCGCGCGCCCGAGCGCAGAGCGGCTCTTGCTGGTTTTTTCGCCACCTTTCCCTTTGCAGTTTTGGCCGCTGGCTTCGCGCTCTTTTTCCGAGGCTTAGGTTTGGGCTTCTCTTTCTGCTCCTCCATCACAGGCGCTGTCACCGGAGCCTGAGCAGGTTCGGCAGGTTTTGGAGTCTCTTCCGTTCTTTCTGGAGATTCTTCATGAACCTCCTCGCTATCTACCTCAAAAGAAACCTCTTCCTCTCCTGCCTCGTCACCCTCTAAGCCGTCCTCATCCTCTTCTCGATAATCCGAAGAAAGCTCGCCCGTGTAGTCTTCGAACTCATCATCTGGCTCTTTTTCATCGTCAAACAGCATGAAATGCCTCCCACGCATTGGATTCGAGTGCTGAACTTCATGATTGATTCTGTTGCTGATGGTGAGACAAGTGAGTCACAAATGTCTCCGAGGGCAGATTTATACTAGAGCGGTGGTTCTGTCAAGCCCAATAAGCCGCCAAGACACATAATAGGATGCTTGTACTCCCTCACCCCACAATCTACCCGAAGATCATGCAGCTCGGGCGTACGTACCCTTGCCGGGGATTGGAAGGCATGAGGCCTGCGTCCTGGTCCTTTCCTGCCTTACCCCTCTTGAGATCCAGCATAGAATCCCACCGGCAGCCTCTCGGGGATTGGCATATGAGATATTCGACGATGGATATCGGGGCAAAGAATGTCAAGCACCTGAAATCGCCCGTTCATCAAGCTCATCTTTGAAATTTGCGATGGGGCGTCCCATCAGACCGAGTGACGGGCCGTACAGGCCGTTTTAACGAGCGGGTGAAGCTCCTGAGGCAAAATCCTGAGCATCCGATCTCAGCGTCCGTGATGCTCCGCGATTGTGCGCGTTCAACACGCGGCGACGCGCATAGTGGCGATGCTTGACCTTTCGATGGCTTCTTTGATGGTAGGCAACCGGCACCAGGCGGTAGACGAGCAACTTGTGGCCGGCAGCCAGTTGGGAGCTGCGCAGATGATTCCAGCGGCGGAGTTGGTAGGTGGTGACGTCGAACCGATCTGCGATCAGGTCGAGATTATCGCCGCGGTGAACGCGATAGTAGTAGGGGCGGCGCACCCAATGCACGGAAGTTCGTTCAAGAAGGCGTGAGCGAGTTGGCGCCAGGGGGATCACCAGGTGATCCCCTGCCGTGAGCGTCGAGTCCCCCTCCAGATGATTCGCCTCCGCCAAAGCGACGGTGGTGATATGATAATGCCTGGCGACGCTCGCCAGGGTTTCTCCCGTTTCCACCTGATGAGCCCGCCACCACAGGCGGTGTGAATCGGGAACTTTGGCGATTCGCTGTTCAAAAATATCCTTCGTTCCCGCGGGCAAGTTCAGCTCAAAACCCGGATCATTCGCCGGTGTCGCCCAACCTTTCAAGCCAGGGTTGAGTTGCACTAGTTCATCGACTGGCACATCGATAAGCTCCGCTACTAAGCGCAGGTCTGTGGGAGCGCTGATCGGTACGCGATCCACATGTAAGGCTGGATCAGGTTTGACGTCAAAGCCGTAGGCTGCAGGGTCTTTCGCAATCAGTGCCGTAGCCAGAAAGACGGGCACATAGTTCTCTGTTTCTGGCGGCAAGGCATGCAGCTGGCGCAACGTCCAGTAATCTGCGTAGCCCGTCCGCTGGATAGCCCGCTGCACGGTTAGAGGCCCACTGTCGTAAGCGGCTAGCGCCAGATACCAGTCTCCGAATGTCTGATACAAGTCCTTCAGTTCCGCTGCCGCTGCCTGGGTGGACTTCAAGGGATCTCGCCGCTCATCGACCCAACGGTTCTCTTTCAGGCCGTGAAGGGCCGCCGTCCCGCTCATCAGTTGCCACATGCCTTTGGCGCCTTTGCGGGATGTGGCATAGGGATTGAAGGCACTTTCGGGGCCGGCAAGATAAATCAGGTCCTGCGGTAACCCCTGCTTTCGCAATACTTTGGAGATCATCGGCCGATATTGCCCCAGCCGCTTCAGAACGTTCTCAATATATCCACGCGCATGGCTTTGCAGGTAAGCGATTGCGCCGGAGACGACAGCATTGGATACCAGCGGGATATCCGAATGAATGGAGCGCATCTCCTGCTGAACGCGCTGCATCACATTCGGGTCTACAGGAAAAGTGAGGCCAGCAAATGATTCGATGGGCGTCGGCACATATTGCTGGCTGAGCGAACTGCCATTCTTCAGCGTGGCCATCTCCACATCGTTGATGTTATCGGTCAGGAGGTTAAACTCCTCGCTCAAGCGGTTGTCGCTGTTGATGTCGTAAGGCGATTCGAGCAGCGTGCTTAAGGCCTGGTCAAACTCCTGTTTGGCTTTCTCCAGGTTCCCGGATTGATAATCGTTGAGTCCGTCTGTATAGGCGGCTTCAGCTCTATCGATCAGGTTGCTGATGGCAGTGGATTGCGCAGGAACAGCTTTGGAAATCTGGGGATAACTGAGGATAGGAGGCGGGGCACCAAGCGGAAGAGGCTGTGGCGCCAAGGCTTGAGTCGGAGGTGCGCCCAGCGGCTTCCGTTTTTGGGCTGTCTCGCAGGATGCCACTGCAAAAACAAGTGCCAATATGATGAGGAGCTTCGCTCTCGTCAAAAAATGACCTCTACCACGATTGCAATGCAAACTGTGAACGCTTCCTACCCAACTCCTCCGCTGCGCCCTGAAACTATTAATGTTGTGGGGTGTGAAGCCTGCCCAAGCTAATACCCGTCTTTCAGCGCCCCCCGCCGGATTTCAACGATAGGTTAAAATTAGATTAGACGAATGTTTAGCCGAAAAAGCATTCTACTTCCCATGGAAGCGATGGTCAACTCACACACATGATTTTCCAACCGCGAGTTTCAAATAATAAAACTTATTAAATTCTGAAGCAACGAGCACATGGCTATTTTGCGTTGGAAAATCAGCGAGAAATCTGGTGGATTGCAAGGGGGACTTCAGAAAAACTTCTGCTCGCTTCTTTTAACCTTTCTCTACACCGAATAAGCCTTTCGTGCGATACCAACAACTTCAGACATCACCTCCAAAGCGCGGGCGCAATCTTCCCGATCCACATCGCAATGGGTCACCATGCGGATGCTCTTGGGTGTGACCCCGTTGGCCAAAACCCCCTGCGCGGCCAGACGACGTGACAGGTCGTAAGAGGTCATGCCAGTATCGGTGACATCAAAAAACAGAATATTGCTGACCACCTTAGCGGGGTCGATCTTGAGGGTGGGAATTTCGGCAAGACCTTGCGCAAGAAATCGGGCGTTTTCATGGTCGAGATGCAGCCGCTTGGGAGACTCTTCCAGGGCAACGAGGGCTGCTGCTGCCAGCACGCCCGCCTGCCGCATGCCGCCCCCAAGCATTTTGCGAACCAATCGCGCCTCCTCAATAAACTTGCGACTTCCGACCAGCATGGATCCTACCGGCGCGCCCAGGCTCTTTGAGAAGCAGAACATGATGGAATCGAAGCCTCTCGTAAGGTCCGCCACCGAACTGTTCAAAGCGACCGCGGCGTTGAAGATGCGCGCTCCATCCAGATGAACTGGAAGCCCCGCCGCATGCGCACGGTCGCAAATCTCTTCCATGGTGGAGGCGGGGTAGACGGAACCACCCGCTAGATTTGCGGTATTCTCAAGGGAAATCAGCCCCGTACGAGATCGGTTATCCGTCCGAGCACGAACCCAGGGGGCTATCCGATCCCAAGTGAGAATGCCATCGGGAGCTTCAATCGGGCGGGCCAAGCAGCCCGAAAAGGCCGCCATCGTGGCCATTTCTGCGTTGTAAATGTGCGCCCGCGCTTCGCAGATGACTTCTTGGCCTGGACTGGTGTGGACTTTGATCGCCGCCTGATTCCCCATGGTTCCGGAAGGCACAAAGAGGGCGTCTTCTCGCTCAAAAATTTCAGCGGCCCGTTCTTGAAGGCGATTCACGGTGGGGTCCTCACGATATACGTCATCTCCCACTTCGGCATTTGCCATCGCCTGCCGCATCGCGGGTGTGGGCCTGGTCACGGTATCGCTTCTTAGGTCAATAATTTTATGCATGGCATCCCTTTCCAACCTGGCGGCTTTGAGCAGAGCTATCGCCCTCAGGGACTAACGAAGAAATTCCTGAAAGACCGCGTTGGAAACCAGGTAAGCCTGCTCGCTGAGCCTCAACCAGCCATCCTGTTCCCTCAACCATCCTTCGTGCTCAAGCCATTCAACCCTCGGCTGCCACCAATTCCAAGGCGGTGCGCCCCATCGGCGATGCGCCTGATCCAGCCTCACTCCTTTCGTTTGGCGCAATCCCAGAAAGAAAAACTCCTCAATCTGTTCAGTCGGCGAAAGCCGCCGGCGTTCTGTAACCGGAGACTCTCCTTGGGCGAGCTTGCGGCAATAAACCTCCGGCGACACTTCATTCAGCCATCGGCTTTTGCCGTCAAATGAATGGGCGCCCGCGCCAAAACCAAGATAGGGCCTGCGCTCCCAGTATTTCCGGTTGTGACGCGACTCATAGCCAGGCAGGGCAAAGTTGGAAATCTCATACTGGATGTAACCTGCCTGTACGAGAAATTCGCGGGCGCATTCATACGCATCGGCAAGAAAATCTTCATCGGGAAGCGCGTCGGCGTGATAGGAATTTCCCTGTTGCAGCGCTTCTCTTCCCAACCGGCTCTTTTCGTCCGCTTCAAAAAGGTAAACCGAGATATGTTCCGGCTGAAGCCTCAGCGCTTGCTGAAGCGAACGTCGCCAGCTCTCCATCGTCTGGTAGGGCAGCCCCGCGAGCAGGTCCAGATTAAGATTCTTAAACCCAGCCTGCTGCGCCCGTTTCACCTGTTCCTCAATATCGAGAGCCGAATGAAGCCGCCCGACGCCTGCCAATTCCCGGTCGTCAAATGACTGGGCTCCAATGCTGAGGCGATTAGTGCCCGCGGCCAGCAACTCGAGCAGCAGAGCGTTATCCGCAGACCGAGGGGTGATCTCGAGCGTCGATTCCGCACCCTCCTTAACCTTAAAAACTTCCCGTAAAGCCTCGAAAATAGCCTTGATTCTTTGAGCACCCAGCAGTGAAGGCGTGCCGCCACCCACATAAATCGTATCAACCTCAATCCCTGCAAAATAGCGAGAACAGCGCCCCGCGGCGACGCGGAAAATTTCCTGTCTGAGCGCCTCAACGTATGGATCAAAGATCGCCGCTGATACGACTTCTGAACTGAAATTACAGAAGGTGCACTTTGAGGCGCAGAACGGGACCTGGATGTAGATGCCAAAAGCCTCTCTCATTCGAGCCATGACACGCCTGAAGGGCGACTACTGTCCTGTCTTAGCCAATTTCTTACATCGACCGCCCCTACCCCTTCCTTAATCAAGGAGGGGGATTCTTCTCCTCTCCGGGGAGGGGCAAAGGGTGGTGAGGATGGTGATGATCTTGCCCCACTGTAAATCATTAAACGAGAAAGACACTAGAAACAACTTCGAAGCTTGCCATTCCCGGGCGCAGCGAAGAATCTTCGTCCTTCCCTTGTCTCACAAATACAAGGATCCTCCCTCAAAATAACATCTCTTCTCCTCGCGGCCGTCGGGCCGCTCTGCGCCAACCCGCAACTTCAGGGCAAGGGGAACCCCGCAGGGTGATCCGCGTCAGTTTCAATCCGCGACGATCTTCACGCGCAGATCCCGACGTCGTGGCCCATCGAATTCACAGAAGAAAACGCCCTGCCAGCGCCCCAGCACCAGGCGCCTGTTTTCGATCAGCAAGTTCTTGGAACAGCCAATCAGAGCCGCTTTCAGATGCGCATCACAATTTCCGTCGTTATGGAAATAATCCCGTTCGCGAGGAGCCAATTGTTTCAGGAAATTATCAAAATCCTTGTGTAAGGCCTGATCGTCATTTTCATTAATCAGAAGCGCCGCCGTCGTATGGGGCACAAAGACGTGACACACCCCGCTCTCGATACGCGACTCTTCGATCAGTTTTTGAATCATCGATGTGATGTCTTTAAATTCAACACGCGCATGCGTCTCAATCTGAAGCGCGCAGGTTTGAGTTAGCCTCCGTTCCTCACCGATCCTTTTAGCAGCCTCAACGCTCATAACGCCTCCTTCCCGGATACAAGCCGGCCTGTGCGAGCGCGATCTTTCAACGGTCGAACTGATTCCCCACAAACATTTCGAGTAGATTATACGATGGCTGGGCTCTGACATAAAATCGAGGACCTATGTTGAACCCGCCATTCGAGGCGATGGCGAAGAATCCTGAGAGAGGTGATGAGTCAGAAGTGACAAGGGACGAGCAAGAACATCGGGACTTTTCGTTCGCCACTCGTCTCTGATCAGCGTTTTTCGACTTCCGGAAATGGCTCGTTGGATAGCTTTTTGCCAATCGGCAAAAGAGCCAACGCAAAGGCGCCTTATCTGCACGGGTCAACAGATCAGAAATTGGTGGTCAGAACAGCGTGTGGAAATCTGCCCCAGCAATCGATCCAACAACTCATAACCCACACGCCCAAGGAAGTAAACTCCTCCAACTTCCCGTTCCTGAAAATTTCCGGCTGGCAGGAGAAACCTCAGCAATTCCTGCTCATGGCGCTTGAGGATTTCGGAGCGCTCGAGGGCTGCACGACTGATCTTGCTGCGCAGTCGCTCCAACTGATAAGCCATTTTTTCATGAGCGTTTCGCGCCGCATCGAGCAGCGTAGGATCAATCGGTTCCACATCCCGTTGCAATCTTTCGAACATTTCCTGAAGAGCTCGCTCAGCCTGGTCAAGATGTTCCGCCCACGTTTCCTTCCCGTCTCTGCCATGCTCACCCAGACCCGCCGCAGCGATTTTCCGTCTCAGGCGCTCTTCACCTTGCCAGACATCTTCCAGCGTTAAATGATATTTCTGAAGCAGACGTTCCTGCCGGCGGTCCGCCAGGGTGAAACTGGCGCGCGGCAACACCACCGGAAGAGGTCGCCCGAACTCAGGATAAAAAGCCTGCGACTGGGCTAGATAGGCCAATTCCGCAGGGCCCGCCACATAGGCTACGGTCGGCAGGATGGAATCCTGGACGATAGGCCGCAACAAGGCGCTGGGAGTAAAGTCCAATGGTCGGTCAGCAACCCAAGTTTGAAGGTTTTCGAGTGTAACCACATCCTGACCTTCCAGATAAAACTCTTTTCCTCGCTGTCGGATCAGCTCACGATTTCCCCGCCGGGCAGCAAAGAGAAGCGTCGAGTCCTCGGCCACATGAACCTGCGCGTGATAGCCTGAGTTGATCAATCGCTTTGAACGCTCTTCAAGCAGGTGACGCAAACGCGGTGCCTGCTGAAGCGCCTTCTGGTAAATGCCGCGTGCCAGCCGATGAACCGACTCATTCAGAGGATCCAGAAGGACCACTCCAAAGCGGCTGAAGATGCGAGCCATGAGACGGGCAAAAGCCTCTCCCCAATGGATTCCAGCCGAGTAGCTTTGCCGGAGGTCCTCGAGGAGTTGCGCGCGCGATGCGCCTTCTGGAAGGAATTGCCCCAGACGATCCAGCATCGCCTCAACTTGAGTCGAAAGTTTGACGTAACCCACCGAGCAGCGTGGTGCGGGCCGATCTCCGGCAACTTCCAGAGGGATCAGTTCGCCAGCCTCATCAAGAACCGCAGTCTTTGCCACCTCTTCCAAATCATGATCTTCGGTCGCAAGCCAGAAAACCGGAACGCATTCAAGGCCCTGGTTCGTTAAGGATTGGGCCAGCTTTACGGCTGTAAGGGCTTTGTAGAGCGTAAAAGCCGGGCCGGAAAACAAACCCACCTGCTGGCCGGTGACAACAGCGAAAGTGCGCGGGTCACGCAGCCGCTGGATGTTGGCGTGGGTCACCTCGCCACAACCGAAAGTGTGGTTCTGATGTGCCAAAATTTCTGTGAGTTCCCGGCGATGTGGGTAAAGACTTGAAATTTCGCGGGCTACGGCATGGTAACTGGTGATTTCCGAAGGTGGGCCGCTGTAAAAGTTCCTGACACGGTCGAAATGATAGAGATAATCGAGAAAAAGTGCTGTGGTTTTAGGGGCATGAGCGTATGAGATACACGATGGATTCATACTCAGTCCATGGTACACTGCCCCGCCAATTGCGACAATGGAAGAAAGCTTCGCCCATGAATTTCCAGCCTATCCTTCAGGTGGCCAGCAGCCGCAGGGCCGCATGGTCTGTATGGGTGAATGACGTCCGGCCTCCACACAACACCTGCCATTCTGAAGTGGTGCGCGTTGGCTCTGCTGAGGGTAAACTCGGGAGATTGGAAACATCCCAAATTCAGAACCCCTCCAAGCATTTTGTATGAGCAAGTACCCATAATCTCCCTTGCCTTCGGCTCATCAGAGCCTGTCCTGAGCAGCACGCAAGAGTGACCGAGGGATCGATTTTTGCAGCCAGTGGCCAGGCTACTTGTTCAGGTTCATCAGAAGGTGCACCAGCGTGCGGACGCCATGCCCGGAAGGACCTTTCGCCAAATAAGGTTTTTCCTCATAATTCCAGCGCGTTCCGGCGATATCCAGGTGCACCCAAGGCGTATCTCCAGCAAACTCGCCCACAAACATCGCTCCGGTAATTGCCCCACCATAACGCCCACCCGTATTCGCGATATCGGCGATGGAGCTCTTGTAAAGATCGCGGTAATCGTCATCCACCGGAAGCTCCCACATGCGCTCCCCAACCGCCGCAGCACTTGAGAGCACGCGATTCACCCATTCCTTGTTATAGCCAAAAACTCCGGTCGTGATGTTGCCCAGCGCAATGGTCACGGCGCCGGTGAGCGTCGCAGCATCGATGAGCACTGTCGCGCCTTGCAGTTTGGCATAGTGCAACGCGTCAGCCAGCACCAGCCGGCCTTCGGCATCCGTATTCAGAATTTCGACTGTCTTGCCGGACATGGAGGTGATCACGTCACCGGGCTTGTAAGCCTGCCCGCCGGGCATATTCTCCGTAGCCGGAACCACCGCGATAACGCGCACCTTAGGCTTCAGTTGGGCGATGGCTTGCATCACGCCCAGCATCGTGGCGCCGCCCGCCATATCCGTCTTCATCTCTTCCATGTTCTGGCTCGGCTTGATGGAGATGCCGCCCGTATCAAAAGTAATTCCTTTTCCAATCAGGCCCACAACGGGTGCGGCCGGAGCATCCTGTGGCGTATAACGCACCACAATCAGGCGCGGCGGCTCATGACTGCCTTGAGCCACCGCCCAGAAGGTGTTCATCTTCAGTGACCGAATCTCCTCCGGGCCGAGCACAGTGAATTCCAGCCCAAACTGCTTGGCCATCGCTACCGCCTGATCGGCCAGGATGGTAGGGGTCATCAGATTAGAAGGTTCGTTGACCAGATCGCGAGTGAAGTTGGCGGCCTCAGCAATGATGCGACCTCGTTCGGCAGCTGCTTTCTCGGCTTCGGTGAATGGCGTTTCACCTGCGAGCAGCGCGAAGGTATCCACCCGACGGGCAGCATTCTTTTCCGTGCGATATTTATCCGCATCATAATCCGCCATCACTGCACCTTCAACCGCGTGCTGCACGGTTTCAGGATTGCGAAGGCGGGCGTGAGTCAGCCACGAGACTTCATGAATGCCCTTACTCCGTGCCTGACGCACCGCCGTGCCCGGAAACCGGACAAGATGGGGTACCTGAAACTTTTCTCGCTTTCCCGCGCCAATCACCAACAAGCGGCTGGCGGCAAGCCCGGGAGGATTATGAATCATCGTGCATTCCAACACTTTCCCTGTCAGTTCGCCACTCGCTTGCAACTCCTCCAGCATTTTGCGTGTGATGGCAGGCAGGTGCTCAACCGTACCACTTGCCGCTGGATTCCCTTCGAAACCCACTACCGCCAGAAGAGGCGTCTTGATACGCTCCACTGGACCTTCACGAAATTCGATTTTCAATGCGATATCTCTCCTTTAGTGTTGTAAGGGCGAACGGAGTCCGCCTTGAGCTAGCCAAGAGGCGCAGGCAAGAGCCTTCGTCCCAACCTAGGGGCTACGCGTGCTCCCTGGGATGAGGAGACCCGGGGCTGGTCTTCAAGAATGCCTTCGCCGATGTTCACGGACTTCCTGAGCCGTCTCTCGGTCAATGGTCCGGCGGCGCAAAGTCTCGCGGCGGTCAAAAACCGTCTTACCTTTTGCCAAAGCAAGTTCACACTTGATAAGGTTGTTTCGTGTATAGAAGCGTAGAGGAATCAGGGTGAGACCCTTTTCCTGGGTTCGGCCCATAAGCTTATTAATCTCCTGACGATGCAGAAGCAGGCGCCGGTCGCGTAGAGAGTCTTTGTTCATGTAGCTCCCCGCAGCGTAAGCTCCAATGTGGCAATCCACGAGCCAGATCTCTCCCTTGCGCACCACAGCGTAACTATCCTTAAGGCTGGCCTTGCCTTCGCGAATGGATTTCACTTCCGGGCCGGTCAGTTCAATGCCAGCCTCGTACTTCTCCAGAAAATGGTAGAAATGCGAAGCTTGACGATTCACCGCAAGGTTCTTCTGAGCCGATTCTTGGGTTCTAGCCGCCGTCACAACGATAATTCCTCACCCCTCGGGCTGTAGAGGCTGACAGCACCCGCCCTGCGGCGTTCACTCTCCGAGTTAGAATGCGCGCCATCCGCCCCCGCACTTGAAAGCACCGTGTCTGCTCCGAGACAGGGTGGTCGCCGCCTGCTGCTAAGGCTACCCCATCCCAAGGCATCTCGGAAAAAATACATTGTAGCAAATCGCGGATTTCGGCAGGCAACGCGACTTTAGCTATCACATTTGGGTGTTCTCCATATAAAATCAACCTCTACACTTGCCGAGGAGGATTGCATGGAACGCGTCTGCTTTTTGCTGAAGGTGAGGCCGGAACGATTGGAGGAATACAAGGAAAGACACAAAACCGTGTGGCCGGAAATGTTACAGGCGCTGCGCGAGACCGGATGGCACAACTACTCGCTGTTTCTTCGTCCGGATGGTTTGTTGGTAGGTTACTTTGAAACCCCCAGCCTCAAGGATGCGTTGGCCGGTATGGCTCAGCGTGAAGTCAATGCGCGCTGGCAGCGCGACATGGCTCCATTCTTTGAGAATCTCGAAGGGCGTCGGCCCGATGAGGGATTTGAGCGCCTGGAAGAAGTTTTTCACCTGGCTTAGCGAAACCCGTCGCTTGGGCTTTCCCCTCACCTTCCCCTGACCCTCTTCCTCAGCGGAGAGGGGACTCCAGGGCCATCCAGGGCCATCTCCACTCTCCCCAACATGGAGATCGTTTGAACGAACTCCTCTCCTGGCCGAGGAGAGGTTGAAGTGGTTTTTGCGGCGAGAGTTTTCTTTTCATTGTGCAGTATAGCCGCCATCAATCATCAAGGATGCACCCGTAATGTAGGATGCTTCCTCTGACGCCAGGAAAAGGATCGGATAAGCAACTTCCCGCGGCTGGCCAACTCTCTTCAGAAAAGTTTTGGCCCCCTCCTCAGCGTTGAACTGCTCAAACGTCATCCCCACGCTTTCCATGTGGCGGCGCGAAGCAGCGGTTAGAATGGTTCCCGGGCAAACGCAATTCACTCGGATATTGAAAGGAGCAAGGTCCATGGCCATATTGCGGGTAAGCTGCAAAATAGCCGCCTTGGTAGCGCTATAGGCGAAAAAGTTCGGCTGCGCCACAAAGCTCGAAATGGAGGCGAGGTTCACAATAGCCCCACCTCCAGACTTTTTCATGTGTTCCACGGCATACTTGGTGACCATCGATGTGCCAATCACATTCACTCCGAGTGAACGTTGCCAGTCTTCAACCGTTGCATCAAACCCTTTCAAAACAAAGACGGCGGCGTTGTTTACCAAAATGTGGACAGCTCCAAAAGCTTCGGCGGCAGTGTCCGCAATCTTACGGGCGTCGGCCTCCCTGGAGATATCGGCTTGCAGCGAACGCGCCATGCCGCCTTTGCTTTGGATCTTCCGGGCGGTTTCTTCAGCCGTTTGGCCATCCACATCGGCCACCAGAACCTTGGCACCTTCTTCTCCAAAAACCTCAGCCGTCGCCTGGCCAATTCCTGCGCCTGCGCCGGTTACAATTGCAACTTTATTCTGCAATCTCATGCTCACCTCAGCGTGTCCTGAAAGTTTTCTTGCTCAATACGTCGCACGGCCTCCTGAAATGTCATAGCATTGACCCGTGGTAAAGGAAGCCTCGCGTGAAACCAGATAATGAACCAGAGCCGCCACTTCCTCAATCGTTCCGGTGCGCCCCATCGGAATGCGGCTCACCATATACTGTACGGTTTCCTTCGCCAGCCCATCCAGAATTTTCGTGCGGATCACGGCGGGGGCGATGCTGTTCACCGTAATATCACCCTTCCCGGCCACCTCCTTAGCCAGCGATTTGGTGAAAGCGATCACCGCCGCCTTGCTCGCCGAGTAAGGCCCCAAAGTTGGATTGCCCTCCTTGCCGGCGATAGAAGCCACATTCAAAATGCGTCCGTAGCGGCGCTCAAGCATCTCCTCGATCACGGCCTTGCACATCAGAAAGACTCCGCGTACATTCACGGCATAAACCTCATCCAGGTCTTTCTCATTCAACTCCCAAAGCGGCAATGTCCTACCCGCGATGCCGGCGTTATTCACAAGGATATCGATAGGTCCCAGCCTGCTCCGCACTTCCTGGACCGCCTTGTGAACTGAAGCGGAAGAAGAGACGTCGCATTGCACCCCGATGCCATCGATGGATGCCGCAACCGACTTCGCCAGTTCTTCTTTCAGATCAAAAACCGCCACACGCGCCCCGGCCGCATGGAGCCGTTGGGCAATACCCTCGCCGATTCCCTGTCCTCCACCGGTAACGATGGCCACCTGCCCTTCCAAGGTGAAAAATCTCTGCTCGCTCACGGTCTCTTCTGCCTCGCTCAGGAAATGATTGGATAATATTTACAGCAGCCTGCCTGGTCACATGCTGCGACCGTTTACTCAATGACCTCGAACTTTTTCAACGCCTGCTCGTCAATCGTCAGCCCCAGGCCGGGAGCGTTTTCATCCAGCTCGATATAACCGTTTTTCGCCAGAGGCTCGCCCTTGAAAATGTACCAGAAAAGCTCATTTCCCACCTCAACATCAACGGGCGGGAAGTATTCTGCCATCGGCGAATTCAGACTCGACATCACGACGTGGAAGTTGTGCATCTGCCCGGCGTGCGGGATCACGGGAATTTCGTAGGCCTCGGCCAGGGCCTGAATCTTGCGAGCCTGGGTGATTCCCCCCACGCGATTCGTATCAAACTGGATCACATCCACCGCTTTAGCGTCAATCAGCTCGCGGAAGCCGTAAAGCGTGAATTCATGCTCACCGCCGGAAATCGGAACGACATTCAAGGCTCGCAGAGCCGCATAGCCACCGATATCATCCGGCAGCACCGGCTCTTCAACCCAGCGCAGGTGATAATCCGCAAGAAGTGGAATCATCCGGCGGGCATATTCAAAGGTCCAGCCCATATAGGCATCGGCCATCAGGTCAATTTCATCCCCAATGGTCTCCCGGGTCGCGCGCACCAGATCGAGATTGCGTTGCATGCCCTCGGCGCCATCCAGCGGCCCCCAGCCAAACCGCACCTTCATGGCGCGAAAGCCTTGCGACTTGTAAAGCGCGGCTTCCTTGCGAAGCTCATCCAACGGCTGGCTATAAAGCCGGCTGGCATAAACCGGAATTTTGGCCTTCGTTTTGCCGCCAAGAAGTCTGAAGACCGGTTGCTTCAGTATCTTCCCCATCAGGTCCCAAAGAGCGATATCCACGGCGCTGATGGCCACCATTCCGATTCCCTTGCGCCCAAAGGCGATCGTGCGGCGATACATATGCTGCCAGAGATACTCGTAATCAAAAGGATTCTGTCCCATCAAGATCGGCTTCAGGTACAGATCGATCACCTGCTTGGTGACGCGGGGAGAAAGCGCCGCATTCCCAATGCCGACCTCTCCCGAGTCAGATGCGACCTCCACAATGAGCCAACTGTGAAAGCGAAACGTGCTCATGGTATCGGATGGCAGATCAAGCAAATCCGCAGGATTCGTGCAAAAATGCGGCTGCGGTGGCACCGTTTTTTGCTTCCATTCCACTACCCGCGCTCGAACGTCAGTAATTTTCACGTTGACCCTCCCAGTAAAGGCGTCTTTAAGTTGACAAATTGCTGGAAATCTCCAGTGGAGTGTAATCCGCCATCATATACATTCAAGAGCCAAGCTGCAAGTCAGACAGGCGGCATATCATCCTGGTTTGCGACCTCCGGCTGAATTGCTAGCCCGAATCTGGCGTCGTGCAACATGCTTAAGGCAGGATAAAAAGAGACCACTTCCCGCAGAGAACACCATGTGGCAGAGTCAAAAAAGTCCAATTTCAATTCCCCGCTCTGAGAAAGTGTTGCTGACGAGCAAAAGGGACAGATCGCACGACAAAAATCTTTGAGATTGAACGGAATTTCAGAGTCGCACGACAGAGGGTACAGGAGAAAATCTTCAGGGCAGCTGCTAATATCCGTGCCGTCCCAGCCGAACTTTGCCGCGAAATTTCCGATGAATGTAAGTGCTGTAAGCGATCACTCCAACCATACCGATAGCATTGGCAATGAAGGCTGCGCGAAGGGCGTGTGGAGACGATGCTGCGTTGTAGACGCTCAGACTATAGGCGGGATTGAGCGTTGAGGTCAGCAGGTCCGGGAAAATACTGGCTGCAGCTGAACCCATCAGGCCGACGATCACAAGTGTTGAGGAGCGAAATGCGACGCGATCATTCGCGCGGCGGCTGAAAAATCCACCGACGAGACCAGCCAGAGTGATGAGAGGAAAAATGAGGGCTAAAGGATGGGAGATAAACTTTTGGCCTGCATCCGGCCTCGTGAAATACGTGGCGACGGTTGTCAGCCCGGTCAGAATAACCACCAGCACCCACAGTCTTGCGGAGGTGTGAAGCGCCCTTTCAAGGAGAGCGTCTTCCGTCTTAAGCCTCAGATAATTCGCTCCGTGCCATGCCAGAACAATAACGCTCAGGACTCCAACCAGGAGGGAATAGGGGTTTAACAGCAAGGCGAAACTGCCCTGGAAATAACCATCAGCGCCCACCGGCAAGCCTCGCACCACGTTTCCAAGCGCAACCCCCAATAGAAACGCCAGCAGCCAACTGCCCAACCAGAACGACACATCCCAAAGGGCTTTCCAGAGCGAGTTGTCGATCTGACTGCGGAATTCGATGGAAACCCCTCGCAAGACCAGCAGCCACAGCGCCACGATCAGAGCCAGATAAAAGCCGCTGAATCCCGATGCGTACACTCTGGGAAATGAAACCACCATCAATCCACCGCTCGCGATGAGCCACACTTCATTGCCGTTCCAGAGCGGGCCGATAGCGTTCAGCGCAATGCGCCGCTCCGTGTCGCCGCGAGCAATCCAAAGATGCAGGGAACCTACCCCCAGGTCGTACCCGTCAAGCGTCGCATAAGTGGTCAGCATCGCGGCAAGCGCCCAGAACCAGACAACGTTCAACGTTTCACCTCTCCGCGTTCCCGTCATGGCGGCAATCGGCGCTCGCTGCCATCGAGCGGGTTTTCACAACAGTTCTACGCGACCTCCTCCGGCCCCTGATGAATGACTCGCCCGACCAGGAACAGGAAGAGCATCGCCAACAGGGCATAGATCCCCGCAAAACCCAGTGTCGTAAACACGGTTTCTCCCGCGGCAACGTTGGCCGACGTTCCATTCGCCGTTTTCAGCAATCCATAAACCAGCCAGGGCTGGCGGCCCACTTCCGCCACAACCCAGCCAGCTTCATTGGCGATATAGGGGAAAGGGAGTGCGAGCATCAAAATCCAGAGGTACCAGCGGCTTTCAAAAAGCCGCCTTTTCCGTAAAAGAAATACACCAACCAACATGATGACGATAAAGATTGTCCCGAGACCCACCATGATGTGATACGCATAATAAGTCAGCTCGACCGGAGGCCAAAGCTCTCTCGCATAGATGTTTAATCCCTCCACCGTGGCGCTGAAATGACCGTAGGCGAGAAAGCTGAGGAATCGGGGAACATAGACAGGGTCAATGAGCCGCTGGTTCTCGGTATCTGGCATCCCGATGATGGCTATTGGCGCCCCCTTTTCGGTATGGAAGAGGCCTTCCATCGCAGCCAGCTTCGTGGGTTGATACCGAACAACGTTACCGCTATTCAGATCGCCGGTGGGGAACGCCTGGGTCAGAGAAAGGATTACGCCCGCGATCACCGCCATCTTCAGAGAAAGCTTCGCAAAGTCCTGATGGCGATGCGAAAGCGCGTAGAAAGCTCCTACGCCGCCGATCACGAAGGCGGCTGCGAGCAGCGCGCCGTTCATCGTATGGGCATACTGCCATCCGGCGTAAGGATTCAGCAGCACCGCCCAGAATGATTTCAAGCGCACGCCGCCTCCCGGGTCAAGCTCGTAACCCACCGGGTGTTGCATCCAAGCATCCACCGCAACAATAAAGTAGCCTGAAAGCAACGACCCCACCGCCACGCCCACGCTTGAAAGCCAGTGAACTGCGCGCGGGACGCGCTCTTCGCCAAACAGGAATAATCCCAGAAATCCTGACTCCAGGAAGAAAGCATAGACGCCTTCCATGGGCAAAGTTTGTCCGAAGACGCCCCCTCCGAAGCTCGAAAAGCGGCTCCAGTTGGTGCCAAACTCAAACTCCAGAGGGATCCCCGTAACCACGCCAATGGCAAAATTGATAGCGAAAATCTTGGCCCAAAATCTGGCGGCGGCCAGGTATCGCTTGTCTCCAGTCGCAAAATGGAGCGTCGAAAGCAGGGCAATGAAAAAAGATAATCCCATTGTGAGGATCGGAAAGAGATAGTGAAACATCACGGTAAACGCAAACTGAACCCGATGCGCAAAGACCGCTTCACTCATGGAATTCCCGATGACCTCGCAAAGGATCATTGTATCAGCCCGGGCAACTGTTACGATCCGCTGCCATCTTTCTCTAAGGTTTAAAGTCAAATCGTATGCAAACCCGCGAAACCAGACACGATCCGCTTTCAAAGCCCTCGACAACGCAAGACCATAAAAGTAAGCTAGAATCAAAATGGCGGGGGCATTATTCCTGGCTTTTGGCAAACCGCTTGTATAGCCTGACCAACAAGGATTTGGACGGGCTCTCTCGCAGGGTCCGCGAGGCGGTTTCCTCAAAAATTCACACGGGCGAATTATGAAAAAGGCTTACACTGATGAGCATGCTCAGGCAGGGATCGATACCCCTCTTCCGGAAATTGAAACCTGGCCCAATCAGTTTCCCGGCTACGAGATCGAGATCCAGATTCCGGAATTCACTTCCGTCTGTCCCAAAACCGGACTTCCCGACTTCGGAAAACTGACTCTGATCTACACGCCCAATCAGAAATGCATTGAGCTGAAGTCACTCAAGATGTATGTCCAGGCATACCGCAACCTCGGAATTTTTTACGAGAATGTGGTGAACCGCTTTCTACGTGATGTGGTAGCCGCTGCTGATCCTGTCTCCGCCAGGATTATCGGGGAATTCAATCCGCGAGGTGGGTTGCAATCCAAAGTGACGGCGAGCTGGAGCAAAGAGCACGGATTTGGGAATCATCGTTAACACTGCGCCTGGGAAAAGGGTCGTGCCGTTATGTCCTCAGCCCTCGTCGCAGTGACACCTCAAGGCAAGGATTTACCACGGAGGGCACGGAGAAAGGCCTCCACGATCCCGGTGCCTGTCCTCCGTGATCATCTGATCGAATGTCTGCCCCAGAAAGCAGGAGGAACCATCCGATGCCCTCCAAACCGCCAGCCGTTGTTCTCTTCAGCGGCGGGCTTGATTCAACAACCGTGCTGGCCATCGCTCTTCACGAAGGGTTTGAGGTCTACGCCCTTTCGTTTCGTTACGGCCAACGTCACGACTGGGAATTGAAAGCCGCCGAACGACTCGCACGCGAGATGAAAGTTGCGGAACACCGGACGATTGAGATTGATCTACGGGCTTTCGGCGGTTCGGCCCTGACCAGCGAGATTCCGGTGCCCAAAGGGCGTGCACCTTCTGAAATTTCTCGAAACATTCCGATCACCTATGTGCCGGCGCGGAACACCATTTTTCTTTCCTTTGCATTGGCGTGGGCTGAAGTGCTGGGCGCGAGTGACATCTTCCTCGGCGTCAATGCTCTGGATTACAGTGGCTACCCAGATTGCCGACCTGAGTACATCGCAGCCTTTCAGCGTCTGGCCGATCTTGCAACGAAGGCGGGAGTTGAAGGCCGCCAGAAGCTGGTGATCCACACGCCGCTGATTCAGCTTCAGAAGGCAGAAATCATTCGGAAGGGGCTTGAACTGGGCGTGGATTACTCGAAAACAAGCAGTTGTTACGATCCCTCAACCGAAGGCTTCGCCTGCGGAGAATGTGACGCGTGCATCCTCAGAAAGAAAGGATTCAAGGAGGCTGGCATCCCTGATCCGACTCTCTATCGAGCCAGACAACAGGCCGCTCTATGAGCTATAAAGTGAAAGAGATTTTCTATACGCTTCAAGGCGAGGGCGCGCAAAGTGGGCGCGCGGCGGTCTTTTGCCGCTTTGCCGGATGCAACCTGTGGTCCGGACGGGAAGAAAATCGCCCGGACGCTATCTGCCAGTTTTGCGATACGGATTTTGTGGGAACCGATGGCGTGGGCGGTGGCATTTTCCATTCTGCCGAGGACTTAGCTCACGCCATTCAAAACGTCTGGCGCGGATTGGGAAGGCGGCCCTTTGTGGTGTGCACGGGGGGTGAGCCGCTCCTGCAACTGGATCAGGACCTCGTGGACGCCTTACACCGCCACTCAGCCGAAATAGCGATTGAAACGAATGGAACCCAACTTCCTCCGAAGGGCATCGATTGGATTTGTGTAAGCCCCAAGGCGGGAGCACCGCTGGTTCTGGACGCCGGCGATGAGCTGAAGCTGGTTTATCCTCAGGAGGGCGCCGAGCCTGAGCGATTTGAGCGACTGAATTTCCGCCACTTCTTTCTACAACCGATGGATGGCCCCAATCGTGAGGCCAATACGAGGCTTGCCATTCAATACTGCATGGAACACCCACAATGGCGGCTGAGCTTGCAAACTCACAAGATGATCGGAATCCCATAAAACAAAAGGAGCGCCAGAAGGGGCGCCCCTTGTTTTATTTCAAATTCTACTCCGAGCGTCTTGGCGTGAAGCTTCGAAGTATGTTTCAATGCCCCGCTCGAAGCTGCGATTTACGCTTGCTGCGAACGCAGGCGCTGAAGCATCAACGGCCCCAGCAGCAGTGCGCTGCCGAACAGCCAGAACGTTGCTGGCTCGGGTACAGAACTGGTGTTCAGCGTCAACGAGTTCGCCAAAACCTGGTTACGGGTACCCTTGACGCTGATGTATTTATAGTTTTTAAACGAGGAAGGCAGCATGAACAGGACATCACTGAGAGCGGAGCCGCCAGAAAAAAGCATCGTGCCGGGATCGCTCAGAGTGTTCGATCCAAAGATTGCAAACGCCTCTCCAGGCTCTACGCTATCGATAACCATGCCTCCGGATGTCACGTTCAGAACACCGGAGATGTCAAATTGAACGAACAGGCTCCCTCCGATTTCGTGCTCGGCTTGCGAGGCAATGCCGAGACCTCTTTCATTTGCTCCTGCGGCTTTTCCAAACAGAGCGGTCGCGTTTGCAGTGCCGGGAGCCGAAAACCCCATGGCCGTCACGCTGACGCCGTTGACCGTGTAAGTGTGTGAATTGCCCAGATTTCCGGTCGGCGAATCGAAGTTCCACGTCAAAGTGGTTCCCCATGCCGGGCTTGTAATCAACAAAATAAATCCGGCCAATATCGCTGCCAATTTCGAATTCATCAATTTCCTCCGTAACAGTTGAATGTGAGCATTACCAACTCTTCGCAAATGGCATGCACTTAAACCCCTCCGCCCAACCTCACTTGTAGGCAAGCAATTTATGGCCCAAATCTTATCCAAAGAACCCGTCTTGTTTTCAATAATTTATAACTATCCATCTTCAGTGCGTGGAAAAATGTATAAAAAATTTAATTCAAAAGGGAAAAGGATTGCACGCGAATTTCCAGATTAGTTAATCGAGCGATTAATATCTTTGGATGATCTTTTAGTCTCCGTTACAGCCTGAACAAAGGCCCAACCTTATTTTTTTATCTCTGATGTCATTCATTTGTCTTCAATAGCGTTGCCAGGTGTGCAAACAACTCCTGCTCAAACGCTTCCTGCTCTTCTATTTCTGTTTCAATGATGCAGGCATAGGCATTCAAGTCCGTTCTCCAGCCGGCAGGCAAATTGACAAAATCCTTTTCAGTTGTAATTAA
>Ga0209581_1000617_pt1 | contig 63349 bp, 49 predicted proteins | sample Coa_R2_FD_187160 | JGI IMG/M metagenome (GOLD analysis project Ga0209581, IMG submission 187160) | Surface soil microbial communities from Centralia Pennsylvania, which are recovering from an underground coalmine fire - Coalmine... | ecosystem: Environmental > Terrestrial > Soil > Unclassified ...
AACGTGGTTAACCAGCGCTAAAGCTGGGCAGCCAGAGGGAAACCGAGTGTGAACAGCGCGCCGAGCGCGGTGGCGGCGATGCGACCCGAAACCACGTGAGCTATCCATGGCCAGAGTGAAGCGAAGGTGATACTTCGTCGAGGCTCGCACCCACCAGTGTTGCAAAACTGGGGGAGGAGCTGTGGATAGAGGTGAAATGCCAATCGAACGTGGAGATAGCTGGTTCTCCCCGAAATGTATTGAGGTACAGCCACGAAGTTCTTCTCCTGGAGGTAGAGCGCTGGATGAGCTCGGGGCCAATTGCTGGTTACCAACCTCAACCAAACTGCGAATGCCAGGAGCATCTATTCGTGCGTGAGACGGCGGGGGCTAAGCTTCGTCGTCAAAAGGGAAACAGCCCAGACCACCAGCTAAGGTCTCTAACAACGGCTCAGTGTTCAAGGAGGTTTGTGCGCTCAGACAGCCAGGAGGTTGGCTTAGAAGCAGCCATCCTTTAAAGAGTGCGTAATAGCTCACTGGTCGAGTGCGCGAGCACCGACAACGTATCGAGGCTCAAGCCGTTGACCGAAGCTGTGGATGATGTCAATGACGTCATGGTAGGGGAGCGTTCTGGGGGCCGAGAAGCCAGACCGCGAGGACTGGTGGAGCAACCAGAAGTGCGAATGCCGGAATGAGTAGCGCATCATCCGTGTGCGAACCACGGACACCGTATGCCTGAGGGTTCCTGGGCACCGTCAAACGACCCAGGGTCAGTCGGGCCCTAAGCCGAGGACATCACGTCGTAGGCGATGGACAGCAGGTTGGATAGTCCTGCACCAGAACGGATCGGAGGAGTGAAGCGGGGACGCGGTAGGGAAGGTGAACCCAGCGAATGGACAGGCTGGGCTTTCCGTCCGAAGTGCGAGAGCGAGGCAAATCCCGCTCTCAGGAGCATGACGGCGGAGACGAGCCGGGGCAACCCGGCGGAAGTCACCGGCCCCCAGGCCGCCCAGAAAAGCCGCTAGCCAGATCGTGTTCTGCCCGTACCGCACACCGACACCGGTAGGCAGGGGGAACTCTCCCCAGGTGATCGAGCGACCCTCTGTTAAGGAACTCGGCAAATTAACCCCGTACCTTCGGAAGAAGGGGTGCCCCAGTAGGTTCTCTGTTGACTACGGTCGAGAGAGGGTCGAGGGGGCCACAGCACATCGGCTCAAGCGACTGTTTACCAAAAACACAGGTCTCTGCCAACGCGCAAGCGGACGTATAGGGGCTGACTCCTGCCCAGTGCCGGAAGGTGAAGGCGAACCGTGCATGTAGCGGTGACCCGAAGCCCCGGTGAACGGCGGCCGTAACTATAACGGTCCTAAGGTAGCGAAATTCCTTGTCGGGTAAGTTCCGACCCGCACGAAGGGAGTAACGACTTGAGCACTGTCTCAACAGAGGACTCGGCGAAATTGAAGGACCCGTGAAGATACGGGTTACCCACGACAGGACAAAAAGACCCCGTGGAGCTTTACTACACCCTGGTCTGGAGACGAGGCGGTGCTTGCGTAGCATAGGTGGGAGCCGAAGAACCCTTCCTTGTGGGGAAGGGGGAGGCAGCGGTGAAATACCACTCTGGTACGGTTTTGTTTCTCATGCCACGCCGTGAGCCGGTGGGCAGACAGGGCCAGGCGGGTAGTTTGACTGGGGCGGTCGCCTCCTAAAGAGTAACGGAGGCGCTCAAAGGTTCGCTCAGGGTGGATGGACATCACCCGTATGGCGTGCAAAGGCACAAGCGAGCTTGACTGCGAGAGGGACGTCTCGAGCAGGGACGAAAGTCGGACTTAGTGATCCCACATGCCCGAGTGGAAGGCGTGTGGCTCAACGGATAAAAGCTACCCCGGGGATAACAGGCTGATCTTGCCCAAGAGTTCACATCGACGGCAAGGTTTGGCACCTCGATGTCGGCTCGGCGCATCCTGGGGCTGGAGTCGGTCCCAAGGGTTGGGCTGTTCGCCCATGAAAGCGTCACGCGAGCTGGGTTCAGAACGTCGCGAGACAGTTCGGTCTCTATCCGTCGTGGGCGCAGGAAGATTGCGGGACGTCATCTCCAGTACGAGAGGACCGAGATGGCGCGACCACTGGTGTGCCAGTTGCTCTGCCCAGAGCACCGCTGGATAGCTACGTCGCGAAGGGATAAGTGCTGACCGCATCTAAGCACGAAGCCGCTCCCAAGATGAGTCTTCCCGCTCTCTCAAGAGAGCCAAGATCCCAGGTAGATGACCTGGTCGATAGGCTGCACGCTTACGCCTGGTAACAGGCTCACCCAAGCAGCCCTAATGATCGAACGGCTTGTCTCCTTTACGATCATACTAGCAGATGTGTATATCGCAAAGATCATTGCGCGATCTACTTAATTTGCTTGCTCTCGGTCTCGGCAAAATTGAGGTAATTGTTTAAGCTACTTGCAATATGAACGCAATGAACCAGCTAGAAATAGCTGGTTTTTTGTTTTTGGCTTCCTCTTTTACCAGCAATCGACAAATGGTCTTCGCTTGCCTTCTTTGGGATGCGATTTGGGTATAGAACGGAGTCCTTGCATGAGCCAGCGATGGGTTTCGAGTGGGTCGATTACATCATCGATTTCTAGAGAGGCTATGTTGAGGGCCTTCCCTCGCTGGTAGGTCTCGTGACTATTTCCTCTGCCGAACTGGCGGCGCAGCTCCAGAACAGACCCCTCATCCGCCAGGGTTTCTATGACTTTACGTATGTTATATGCGCGCAGACGGTTTTCTGGAATCAGGTGGCGCAGAAGGCGTTGATCGGCGCACGTCCATTTGGGAGTGATGCCTTGAAAATAGGAAAGGTATTGTTTGGCGGCGAACACTGCCTTGGCCTCATCTGCTACCAGCATGTCGATCACGCCGTTAGGAGCTTGCATACTTAGAGGGCCAACTTCCTCTGGCGCGTAGACGCCCAGCCCGCCACCCTCGATCATGACGGGACCACCCATCCCTATCGTGGCATTTTCGGTGGCGATAATCACAGCATCCAAGTAGGGCCGCGTTGCCTGCGAAGCAGCGTCCTGAAACTATATCTATGAGTGGTACCAGACCACTTAAACGCGCAAAATTGATGAAAGTCATAGTATCAAGGCCTGCCATGCTTACCTGGTAGTTGCTGGTCGTGGCTTGTGTTACCTGTTGCGTTTGCGGCGCATCAGGATGTAGGTGAGGGCAGCACCGATGCCAATGCCAATCATAAGCGTGGGTTGTGCGCGCCGAATTGCGGGTGGCTGAGTAGTTGAAAGCGTGTAGAGTCCTCCGGCGTGATAGGCTTCATCGAGCAGTTGGATGGGATGAACTACGTCCATCGGCAAACCGCGATCTCGCACGCCAAGCGCAATCTGCATCATACAGCCAGGGTTGCCGGTGGCTATGACCTGCGCTCCGGTTGCTACAATGTTGTTCATCTTGCGTTCGAGCAGCTTGTTGGCCATCTCCTGGTTGGTGATGTTGTAGATACCTGCGCTGCCACAGCACCAGTCTGATTCTTTAAGATTCACAAGCGTCAGGCCAGGGATGGTTTTGAGCAGTTCGCGTGGCTGCTGGAAGATTTTTTGACCGTGACGAAGGTGGCAGGCGTCGTGATAGGTAACGATTTTACGAACTTCACCCATCTCCTTGTTGAGATCAATAGAGGCGAGAAATTCAGAGATGTCCTTTACTTTCGCGCTGAAAGCTTTTGCTCGTTCGGCATAGCGCGGGTCGTCTCGCAGCAGGTGGCCGTACTCTTTGAGATTGGAGCCACACCCGGCGGAGTTGATGATGATGGCATCGCAGTTGTACGGCTCGAATACGTCGATGTTTTTGCGGGCAAGATCGCGCCCGAGTTTACCCTCGCCCGCGTGAACATGCAAAGCGCCGCAGCACTCCTGCTGTGGCGGTGTGATGACTTCACAACCGTTGGCGGTCAGTACTCGTATAGTCGCCTCATTAATGTCGCGATAGACCTGATCCATGATGCAGCCACTGATAAAGCCGACGCGATAGCGTTTCTTGCCAATGGCGGGTGTGATTTCGGGCAGGGGCTTTGGAATGAGATCGCCTGTGGCACGTGGCATGAGGGCTTCGGGCGTTTTCAGTTGTCCTTGTAAGGGGGTGGGCAGGGCGTTCACAGCATCAAGCAGGCCTGTGCTGCGAACGAGGGTTTGCATACCGCTGCGCTGGTAGATTTTCAGCCCGGCGAAAACGAGCGAGGTGACGAGGCGCGAGGGAAGCATGATGTCAAAGAAGAAAGTTCGCAATGCGCGCTGAGTCAGTGTTTCCAGAACGGGCTGGCGGTCCGAATGTTCGTGCAGTGGATAATCACCGTCCCCTTCTGGCTCGGCAAGCGTCATTTTTCTTTCAGAGAAGAGAGGAGCGTTTTGCGCCTCGATCTGGATTTGCTCGCGAGCGGCCTCGATCAGTTTGCCAAATTGCACGCCTGAGGGGCAGGCAGTTTCGCAGGCGCGACAGCCCAGGCAGCAGTACATATGCTCGACAAATTCTGGAGTAATGGTCATGCGTCCATCGGCTACCGCCTGCATTTGATAGATGCGCCCGCGTGGTGAGTCCATCTCTACGCCCAGCACCGCATAGGTTGGGCAGGTTGGCAGGCAGAACCCGCAGTGAATGCACTGGCGCATCAAGTCGTAAGTATGGGTATGACGACGTAATGGCCCCTCAGTTGGGGCAGTCGATGCCAGTAAGGTTGTGGATGGATGCTGAGATTCGAGAGCCATAGATACCTCCAGAAAATAAGGACTAAGTTCGCGAGGAACGGGGTTGTGCGGTAAGCACCGTAACTTCCTGGCGATTGTGAAATAGTTGCCGGGCCTTGACGATGTCAAAGCGCTTTTCGAGCAGACGCAGGGCCTCGCCCAGGTTTTTCATCGGATCGACATTTTTTGCCGCGTGCGGCAGCTTCAGGGTGCTGAGAATAAAACCGTAAGGGCGCAGGCAACTTCCAGCCTGGCCTATCAGACGGGCCGCTTCACGAGCGTCCATACGCATATCATTGGTAATGAGGTCGAATTTTTTATGTTTGCGCAGGGCCTCTTCCAGGTAGTCCTCGGCATAGCCCCGGTAGTGTTCCAGCCCCTTCTGATCTCGCAGGCGTGGATCAAGATGGGCGGGATCAACTGCCACGACCTGCATACCCGCTTCCAGGAGCAGGCGTGTCCAGCCGCCAGGAGCAGCGCCCAGGTCGAGCGCGGTGCCGTGATCGAGAAGTGAGACGCCGAATACTTCCAGCGCCTCGAGCAGTTTGAACTCGGCCCGGCTGATTTGCTCTGGCGTTTGCGCGAAATGCCTTGCTCCTCCTGGCCAGTCGCTCAGGTTCTCGCTTGCCAATGAGATACCGATGTAGGCGCGGTCAGGCATACAGAGGAGCGAAACGACAATTTGCGGCTTCTTAATCGCTTCGACTGCCCCAGTTTCTTCGGCAATAGCGGCGGCAAGCTGCTGGTTAAGCTGGCCGGTAGTGTAGATTCGCTTAGGCGAACTGGCGTTTGTAGATTCATCTGAGCCACTGGCAAAGCGGCTCTGTACAGCGAAACGCTGACCACGTTCAAGCAGTGAGAAGCTTTGCAGATTGGCAAGCGCGATGGCAAGTGTGCCGATATCCTGTTCGCTGTTGCGCAGGGCTACCACATCCTGAACGGGCGCGATATGGCGCACGAAGATGGGACGCTGTTCGGCTACTTGATGCATCAGCGCATCGATTTCTCGTGGCGTCATTCCGTCCGCGTAGCTACAGAGAATGATGCCGGACGAGAGAGTGGCCTGCCATTGCAGGCGGGAATCGATGCGCTGCAATTCGCGCAGGGCCGCATCGCTAAATTCTGGATGCGCGGTGACGATGACCCCTGTTGAAGTTGTATTCACAGGCCCCCCACAAAGCGTCCGCTAACGAAAGTTCCCTTTGGATCGAATTGCTGTTTGAGGCGCTGCATCAGGTAGAAGTCGGAGCCTGGCTCGCCCCAGACATTCACGCTGCTCTTTAATTCGACGGGGCAACGCTCGACAACGAGGCTGCCGCGTGCCTCTCTAGCGGCCTGGCGCAATTCGGTAATGGCTTGAACCAGGCGAGGAGTGGCATCGCCGGGACGCAGTTCGATGTAAAGGATGCCATTACCGGCGTGTCCAACGACTGCTGCTTCCAGTTTATGGCGGCGGCAAACCTGGGAAAGCGTTTCCAGGTAGGTGGCGATGTGCGAGACCAGAACAACGGCTTTACAGGTGACAAGGCCGCGTGTGTGTTCTCGGACGACCTGCCAGAAGCCAGTTTGAGCCGGGCCTTCCAGGTCGTCGCCCATTAAAGCGCCCGTTTTACGCGCCAGCAAGCGGGCCTCGTCCAGTTGCCGGTCGAGCATGGTTCTGCTGCCCTCGAAATTGATGGCGAGGGTGTAGCCATCGGGGGGCAGGTTGAGACCGAAGAAATCGCTCATGTCAGTGGCCGCGCCCGCGTCAATGATCTCGATGGCGCTTGGTGTCAGCACTGAACCCAGCAGCGCCATCACTGTCTGGACAGCGTCTTGAGCATTGGTATAGGTTAAGAGCAGAGTGCGCTCAAAGGGCGGCAGGGGCTGGAGCTTGAAATTGGCCTCCACGATGATGCCAAGCGTGCCAAGCGAGCCAATATAGAGTTTGTTGAGATCGTAACCTGCGACATTTTTCACCACACGACCGCCGCTGCGCGCAATTTCACCGCTTGCCTGAACGACGTGCAGACCAATGACCAGATCGCGGGCTGTGCCGTAACGCAGGCGCCTGGGGCCGCTGGCGTTTGAGGCGAGGATACCTCCCAGCGTCGCTTCCTCCGCATCGGGCGGATCGAGGGCGAGCCACTGGCCTTTTGTGGCAAGCTGTTCCTGCAACACGGCCAGGGTCATACCGGCCTCAACATGGCAGGTGAGATCTGCCGCTTCATATTCAAGCAGGCGGGTCAATTTTCGTGTTTCAACTACCAGATCAAGATGCTCTGGAATGCCTCCCAGGTTCATACGGGTACCGCCACCACGCGCCAGGACTTTCAAACTGTACTGGCTGGCGAGCGAGACTACCTGAGCTACCTGCTCTTTGTCTGTGGGTGTGACAACCAGGCGCGGAAATACACCATCGACAGCGTAGTCTGACACCACCTCAGGATCATGGGTGAGCGACAACGCGGGTAGGAAGCGCTGGACATCGGCTACAAAGGAATCGAGTTCTGCCATTACAAAATACGAGCCTCCAGTCCGGTGAAAAAATAGTAAGCCAGCTTTCCTTCAGTCTCATGAAGGAAAGCGGCGTGATTAGATCTGTTTCATATCGGCGCAGCGACCAGGGATTGGGAAGAGCTTGCCGGGATTGAACAACTGCTCTGGATTCCAGGCCTCGCGCACCTGCTGCATGATCCGTAGATCAACGTCGCTGAAAATCAGGGCCATCTCCTCCTGCTTTTCGATGCCGACTCCATGCTCTCCGGTGATCGTGCCGCCTACTTCAGAGCAAACGGCAAGGATTTCGTGTCCGGCCTTGCGGACGCGATCGACCTCACCGGGAACCTGCGAATCGAAGAGGATCAGAGGGTGCAGATTGCCGTCACCTGCGTGAAAGACGTTGCCGACGCGCAGGCCATAGCTGCTGCAAATTTCCTCAACGCGGCGCAGGACGTAAGGGAGTTTGGTGCGCGGAACGACGCCATCCTGGACGTAGAATTCGGGGCTGATGCGTCCGACCGCGCCGAAGGCGTTTTTGCGCCCTGCCCAAAACAACTGGCGCTCAGTTTCATTGGCGGCGATACGAACGGTGCGGGCGTGATGCTTGTTGCAGATATTGACGATCTGTTGTGTCTGCTCTTCCACGCCCTCGCGAATGCCTTCGGCCTCTATCAGCAGGACGGCGGCGGCATCCATTGGGTAGCCCGCGTGCGAATCGGCCTCAACGGCCTGGAGAATCATCTGATCCATCATCTCGATAGCGGCGGGGATGACGCCGGTAGCGATGATTTCAGAGACGGTATTGGATGCATCATCCATCGTGTCAAAGATAGCGACCATCGTTTTCACGGCTTCGGCAAGGTGGACGATGCGAACGATGATTTTTGTCACGATGCACAGGGTGCCTTCGGAGCCAATAATCAGCCCGGTCAGGTCGTAGCCGGGCGTGTCCGGTGTCCAGCCGCCGACTTCGACGATGTTGCCCTCAGGGGTGACGATTTCCAGGCCGAGAATATGGTTGGTGGTGACGCCATAAATAAGGGTATGTGGCCCACCCGCGTTTTCTCCGACGTTGCCGCCGATGGTGCAGGAACGCTGGCTGCTGGGGTCGGGCACGTAGTAAAAGCCATCGGGATTGAGCGCGTTACTCAGGTGAAGATTGACCAGGCCTGGCTGCACTACGGCGCGCAGGTTATCATAATCAACTTCAAGAATGCGGTTCATTCTGGCGAAGGCGATGACAATGCCGCCATGGATTGGAACCGCGCCTCCGCTCAATCCGGTGCCTGCTCCTCTTGGGACGACGGGCACGTGATGCCGGGCCGCGATTTTTACCACTCCTGCCACTTCCTCGGTTGATGAGGGCAGGACAACGATATCCGGTGTGCTGCGGTCAATAGAGGCATCATACTCGTAGAGCATCAGATCGTAGGGGGTATACAGGACATAACGCGCGCCGAGCAGATCGCTCAGTTCGCGAACCACCTCCATTTTTTTTGCGGTTGAAATACGTTCATACATTGATGTGGTAGTAATTGGCGGTGGAAACTCGGTGATGCTCATGGTTCCATTCTCCAGGCTAGAACGTGTATTGCTACCTTCACACTCTTCCTACAGCAATGATACCACCTCTGTTGAGCGATGGGAAGTTTTTTCTGAGAAGGAAGTTGCAACTCAGGAAGTTGAAAATAGTTTCCAGCACCAGAAAAGCATGCCTGCGAGCGCTATGACCAGGACGGTGAGCAGGATGCGTCGAGGCAGATCGGATGAGGTAGTGGATGCAGGTGTATGTTGCGAGACGGTGATAGCCGGTGTTGAGGCGGTAGCAGTGGGAGGAAATTGTAGCTGGTTCCAGGATGGTTGTTTGCCATTGACGATAGCCGGAGTCGGTGTAGGATCGTTATTTCCTCGATAGCCTGAACCATTGCCGCCCTGGCCTGAACCCGAGCCAGTGCCAGAGCCGGAGGAGGCAGGGGTCGGAGTTGGTTGAGCAGATGTATTGCTTGCGTTGATGGTTGGCGTACTGGTAATTTGCCAGGTGGATGAGCCATCAGGGACGCGAGCGTAGGACTGATCGACGCCGAGCGCGGGAATGCTGACCTGATCAATAGCGACCGCGTTGATAACCAGGCGCAGATTTGCTCCCGCGATGAGCATACCCGAATATCGGCCAGGAAACAGCACGAGATAGCCATGCGCGGCGATGGACGCGCCAAAGGGAAGGTAGTAGACGGGTGTGTTGGAGCCGCTATCGAGCGTAGCATGAGCAGCATACAGGTTGAATGGTTGGCTTTGCGGATTGTAGAGTTCGACCCAGGAGTCGGTGCCAATGGAATAGGTGTTGTTGGTTTCAGCGCAATTCCAGGTAGAACCGGGTTGTGATAGTACTTCATTAATCAGGATGGTGCCAGCAGTCGCGGGAGCGGGCGCAGGTGAACCTGGAACGACCGCAGGCGTGGGCGAGGCACAACCATGCGCGGTCGTATTGGCATAGACATGTAAAACAGAAACGCTGGTCAGTACTATCATGTAGACCAGCGCTGCAATCAATGCCAGGGAGCGGCGGGGCGCAAAAAGACGCTCTCTCGACTGCACATTATTCTCCAAAAAGAAAGATGGTTTAGTTTGTTACTGGGAAAGATAGCCGTAGGGTACCTTTTCTCGACCTGGAATGCGTTCGTTAATGACGCGGCGTAGCTGTCCGATACTGTTTTCAGCGATGCTAAGAGCGATGATTGAACCGATGAGGACGCCAAAAATGCCGCCAACAGCTATTCCTTCAAGGAATAAGCGGTTCCGAAAAAATGTCATCATTGACCACCTTTATAAAGATTGTTTATTGCAGGTAGACGACCGTTTTTGCCTGACTCCAGAGGCTTTCTAGCCGATAATATTCTCGTTCTTTCGCGCCAAAGATGTGGACGATGATATCACCAAAGTCAAGCAGGAGCCATCCAGTATCGGCCATTCCTTCACGGTTCAACATTCTGGCTCCCTGCTTACTCAGTTCTTCGTCAATGGCTTCAGCAATGGCCTGTATTTGACGAGGATTATTGCCGCTACAGATCACGAAGTAATCGGCTATGGTCGTCACATCCCGAATATCCAGGAGCAGGACATCCGAGGCTTTTTTATCATAAGCGACATCTGCCGCAGCCCTTGCTAGTTGAGCAGGGTCAAGAAGGACTCCTTCCACGCAAACTCCCTATTTTATTCATGCCAGGCGGGTACGAGACGCCGCTGCTGGTAGTATCTTCTTTGCCTTGTATCGGCATTATAGCATGCTCGATCAAATCTGTTAATAGCCGGGAGAAACAGCTTAGTTAAGTAAGAGCCATTCCTCTCGACTGGTATGACGTTCCAGTACTTCACCTCTTAAAATTTCAGCGCGCAATTCGCCCAACGTACCCCAACCTTCGGCCTCGACATCGTATTTGTGGATGGTCTCTTCGTTGTGCTGGCGCACCCAGACGAAGGCTGAATCGGGAAGATCAGGATAGCGCTCGACGACCGTTTGCAGGATTTCACGCGCCACGTCCTCGACGAAGCGCGGATTGGCGTGGGCTTTGTTGACGATGTAGAGTTCATCGGGCCGCTTGAGCAGGCCGTAGTTTTCTGAACTCATGGCGCTTTCGGCGATGTCTACCAGGTCGCTGGCATCAACATCCTGTTCGGTACCAATCATCAAGGTTGCGCGCCCGCGCTGGTTATGAGTTGCCAGAGGAGTGACAGCCAGCATTTTCTCGATGTCGTCGTCCGAAAAGCCCTCTTCTTCCAGGCGCACTCGAGCGAAGGAATGTACCATATCCTGCGCGCATGGGCAGGCAACCATGCCTTCGACCTCAACGCCAATCATGCGGCGGGTAGTTGTTTGTGTGGCGACAGCCTGGGCGAGCAGTCCGTAGACCTCTTGTGTTGGGCGACCGGAAACTGGCGTCCACTTTTGGAGTGGAAAGGCTGTGCGTATGCGTACTTCGGCGCGGTAAGCTTTCTGTTTCTCGACGATGACGTGGGCGATATGCTCGGCCAACAGTTCGATGCGTGGCCAGGCATGCTGGCCGATTTCTTCCATGACTTCGTCCAGTGCGTCACTGAAGCGTGACATGTGAACGCCAGCCTGCATAGCATCGAGGTCAGCGTAGAGGTCGAAGGAGGCGTTGAACCACTGCTGCTTGCCCTCGTTGCCAATTAAGATAGCTTTTGGAATGCCGACGACACCGGCACGACCGAGCCGGACGTGAACGGAAGGATGCCCATTCTGGATATCGCGGTCAAGGCGAATGCGCAGTCCTTCATCGAGTTTCTGCACGCCATCTTGCGCGACTTGTTGCAACAAATCCTGCACCTGTTTGCCGCTTGCCGGATCAACCAATTCAGGAGCAATCTCGGCCAGGGGTACCAGCACAAAGGCACGTTCGGCCATGCGAGGATGTGGGATGACCAGGTTGTCTTTGGTAAGCTGCGTGTGATTGTAGAAGAGGATGTCGATGTCAATTGGGCGCGGGCCGTTACGGAACGTAGGCTGGCGACCGAGGGCTATTTCAACATCTTTCGCGTATTTAAGCAGCTCTTCGGGTGAAAGTGCGGTTTGTCCCTGTATCACCATATTGAAGAAACGCGGCTGTTCCAGATAACCCACCGGTTCTGTTTCGTAAAGAGATGAGATAGAGGTAATATCGATAACGTCGCGCAGGCGTTGTAGGGCTGCGGCCAGGTTGGCCCTGCGGTCTCCGATATTTGAACCAAGCGCGAGGTAGACGGTATGCCGATTGGTTGGGTGCTTGCCGTTTTGTGAAACAAGCGGTGAAGTCGTATAGTGTATGCTCATAGGCAGTTGTATGTCCTCTCTAAACCTGTGATAATCCCTATATGTGAGAACATGAGGCGAGGCTTTTTTCTTCCCATCTGGAATGAAGCGGCACGCTTGCTGGTAATGGAGAGGGATCACCTCTGGAAAACCCAGATGTTGCTGAAGACGGCATCAGTGCCCCCGGCACTATCGCCGCCAACGAGGAAGCCAATCATGCCAGAGCTAAAAGCCGTATCTGTATAGCTGGTGACGATGAGCTGCTTGTTGATATAGAAGCGGAATTGCGAGTCGCTGGCGATGACGAGGAAGGTATTAAGATTGCCGTAGCCGCTTTGAATTGCACTGGAACGAGTCCAGTCGATGAGGGTGAGCCAGTTGAGGGGGTTATAGCCGGTGGCGCGGACAAAACGAAATTCGCCCAGGCTGTTGAGTTCGAGGACATAAAAGGTGTGGCTGGTAGGATTGAGGCGGAAGACCAGCCCATAAATATCGCCGGTGAGCAGTTGGGCCTGCGCCGTAATGACCGTATTGGTAAATTGCTGCTGGCTGGAATAGCACCAGGCCACCTCTCGGGATTGATAGGTACGTACATGATAGCCCTGAGGGGTGAAGTAACATTGGGAGCCATCGTCGATCCAGCCCCCACCGGGAGTGGTGAGGGCATCGGCATAGAGTACCTGGCCCGCGCCAAGTGAGTTGGTGATACCAGCCGTTGCCTGAACTCGTGATTGAGCGGCGAGCGTGGCCTGAACACCTGCCTGAGCTGTGGCTGTCTGCCAGGATTGTTGCGCGCTGGCTGTCTGACTATCCAGAATAATCCGGTTATTGTGCGTATGCGAATTCTGCCATGCAAATAAGCCGAGAGGGATGGCTAGAATCAAAGGGATGAGCAAGGCCAGTGCAATTGCCGCCGAAATGATTTTCTTGCGCCGAATGCGAGCCGCCGGATAGAAGGAAGGCTTTGAAGGCTCTTTGGGGTCGGACGATGTTTGTAGCGGAATAAGCCGAGGCTTATCCAGAAGTCCTACATGGGTTGCTTCCTGGACGCAAGTTTTTACCGCTGGAGCATGTTCTTCCTCGGCCTTCTGTGTACCTTCCGACGGGGAACTGGGAAAGGCTTCCACCTGGGCATGTGTGCGTTCCTGCTGCAAAGCTTTCCAGAAGGCGTTGGCAAGGTCCTGAGCGTGCTGGTAGCGATCATTGGGGTCTTTTGCCATTGCCTTGAGAATGACTTCCTCGACGGCAGGGGGAATGTCCTTGTTCAGCTCACCTGGCGGTGTAGGTGTTGCTTGAATGTGTTTCAGCGAGATGGCGACAGGTGACTCGGCAGTGAAAGGAACACGCCCGGTGAGCATTTGATACAGAATGACACCGAGCGAGTAGATATCGCTGCGATAATCGCTCTGTCCGTTTGATTGCTCGGGGGCCATGTATTCAGGCGTACCAACCATCGCGCCCGAACTGGTAAGGGACTCCGCTCCCATGATGGCTTTTGCCAGCCCAAAGTCCACCAGATACGCATAGCCGTCACGGCGCAGCAGGATGTTGGAGGGTTTGACATCGCGATGCAGCATGCCGTGCTCGTGCGCATACTGGAGGGCAGAGGCAATCTGATCGATGAAACTGGCGGCCTCTTCGAGCGTAAGGCGTCCGCGTTTGAGCAGGTAGTCGCGCAGGGTGCCACCATCGACATAAGGCATGACCAGGTAGTACCAGGGGCTTTGCTCGCCGAAATCGTAAAGTGCAAGAATGTGATTATGCGAAAGAGTACCAACGGCCAACGCTTCACGCTCGAAGCGACGCACGAAAGCTTCATCTCGTCCGTAGAGTACTTTGATGGCAACCTGGCGGCGAACACGGCGATCATAGGCTAGATATACTTCTGCCATCCCCCCCTGGGCTATCCGGCGGCGCAATTCATAACGGCCCAGCGTCAGACCTTCTATGCCCTTCATCAACCAACATGCTCCTCGTCTATTGTTCTCTTTTTATAATAACATGTTATAAGAAGTCAGAAGGAGGTATTCGTTGTAGATCGGCCTGGGGAGCCGATCTACAACAGGTACTATAGCGCAGAAAAATTGTTTGTAGTACAGAAGCCCGGTTGAACCAGGCTATTCTTGCAGGTTATCGGGTGTCCAATAACGCTCGAGATGGACAGTATGCACCGGACGAATACTATGCGTGTAAGACTCCATCGAGCGCGCAAGAGAGGCCTGGTCGCCGAAGTTTACTTCAAGCTGCGAGGTGTACATGCTCGCGGCTTCAATACGTTGGGGCAGCATCTCAGACATTTCGACCAGCGCTGGCTCCAGACCACCGCCTATATCATTCAGGCGAGCTTCGAGCGCTCCCTGCTGCAGGACATAGGGGAAATCCTCGTAGAAGTTGACTCTGGCACCACTTTGTATCAGGCGGTCCATTGCTGAACTGACGATCTGGTGATCGACATGCCGACCAACACCCAGGGGCGCGTACCAGACTGTATCAGGCAGGCGCTCATGCAAGGAGTACAACATTTGTGAGAGTTCGCGAATAATCCAGACATCGGCAGGGTGAACCTCGCCGCCGATCAGCGCCTCTCTACTATTATAGTAGGGTGGGTTGCCGCGATAGATGGCATCAGGATAGTCGAGCCAGAGGTAATCAACGCCGAGGTGATCCAGCGCCATCGCGTCTTCCCGGCGGCGTGTATTCACTGCCTGCGCCGGGTCGGAGCGCAGGCCCATTTCTCGATGAACATTCTGGGCAAAGGGACTTAAGGTCAGGGTTGCTTCGGGTACTCCGCCAAAAACAGTAATGACGAGAGGATGCAGACCAGCATAAACCTGTACTCCGAGCGTGCCGCCGCAGGAGTAGACAACGTCGTCGAAATGCGGTGAAAGAAATATATGCCGGTGCCTTTTTTGAATATCATTCACACTTGTGATTTGCAACGCTACGTCCTCCATAGAGAAAAAATACCGAGCGTTTCGCGCATAAATACAGCGTTAGTATACAGGATTGCGTCAAGAGACGTGATGCGCGAATTCAGCAGAAGCAAGTCGCTATGGATACTGTAGCACGTCGGAGGAAAGTTGACAAACTATCAGTACTAAGGAAGCTTGATGCCCGCTTCATTACAATCAGCAAGGCCATCGCGTACCAGACCTGCCACCAGTTTTTGCAGCCAGGGAAGGTCGCGTTCGCTATAATCAGGTTTGATGATTGTCCCCAACTCGCTGAGAGGCAGGCGTTGTTCAGGAGCAAGGGAGCGCAGCGAATCGACGATGCGGCCACGAAAATAACGGTTGGTGCTGGTAAAGGGCTGTGTGGTGTAAGAAGCTTTCTTTTCCGCTACTTTGCGTAGCTGTCGCAGCACTGTTCCGTCCGGGAAGAGGCTGTGCTGGCGCATCTCGGCATAGGCGGCGCAATCTTCCTGGAGCGGGCAGGAGTTACAACGGGGATTGGCGCTGGTGCAGATAGTTGCGCCGAGATCCATCAAGGCCTGATTCCAGTTGTAGGCTTCTCCTTCGGGCAAGACCTGTTCAGCCAATATAAAAGCCTGATCCGTGGTCATACGTGGCTCGGGATGTTCGAGGCCGAGGAAGAGGCGGTGCAGGACGCGAAAAATATTGGTATCGACGGTGGCAACCTGTTTGTGGTAAGCGAAACAGGCAAGCGCGCCAGCCGTGTAGCGTCCAACGCCTTTGAGCTTGAGCAGTTCATCGATGGTGTCGGGAATGCTCCCGTTATATTCAGCCATAATCTGCCGGGCGATGGATTGCAGGCGCACCGCCCGCATATTGTAGCCGAGCGGCACCCAGACGGAAATAACATCGGCAGTCGGGGCATTCGCCAGGTCGGCCAGAGTGGGAAAGGCTTGCAGGAACTGGAAATATTTAGGCAGCACGCGCTCAACCTGCGTCTGCTGGAGCATCATTTCGGAGACGAGGATGGCGTAGGGGTCAGACGTTTTGCGCCAGGGCAGATCGCGTTGCTGGGCTGCGTACCATGCCAGTAAATGAAGGTGAACCCGCGCAACGAGATCGGGCGCGGGCAGCGCAAATACATAGGTAGAAGAAGATTGCTTCGCCATAAATCTCAGGAGGACGCGCTTTGAGCGGCTGCATTTTCCTGCCGACCGTTGGAATCGGCGGGAGCCGACTGGCGTTTGCGATACATTAAGGAGAAGATGGTATCTCCACCTTCCTGCCAGCACTTCGCGTCTGGCGCGGGGAGGTTTTCGCACAACACCCAATCGTCCGCGTCCTTCAGCACGTGTCCTTTGATGCACTTGGCGTACATGATGTGTGAATTGAGTTCGGGATCATCCGGGGAAATGCCCGGAGTAGCTATCTTCGGAACAAAAAATCTACACCACGGCACGGTAATGTACCTTCCTTGAACAATAATTTCTGGATGTCAGGCAGGCACAAGGCGACACCTGACATTTGCTTGTATTATAACTCATTCCGCCGCTTTTCACTAGTAGCGGTCTGTTGCGTAGTAATATGCGCTTGCTTGCATTTTTTATAGATGGGTTAAAAAGGTAAAGCCCCTGCCAGGGAGACCCGGCAGGGGCCATTTTTGTAGGCAATCTTCTCAATACGCTCGTGTGACAGCGCGGCGAATCCACCATGTGCCGCATTTCAAGCCGATCAACAGGTAGAGCCAGCCCCAGGGTTCTTGAATGACCCAGTAGCTGGCGGCCATTGCCAGGAAAAAGAGGCAGCTTACTGCCGAGAGTTGCTTGATGCGCCAGTTGCGAAGCGACCAGCGAAAGCTATGCATGTGGCATTCACGGTATTGCCAATGGACAATGCCTGTCATGACCAGTAGCGTAATCGTGCCAAGTACGCCGAGACCCGCGAGATATGGTGAAAAGATATGAGGATTGGAGATGTCCATGATGGAAAGCCCTGCGAAATCACGAGTGAGTTCTACAAGTCCTGTTTAGCTTCTAGTATTATAGCATTTTATGAGCGGATTCGTGTATAGTTATGCAAGGACTATTCTGTTCGTATGGAGAACGAAGTGTTAGCAGAGGAATTATTGATTGTTGATGGCGATGCGCGGCTGTGGCAGGCGGCCCGCCCGCTTCTGGATGTCGCGCTGCGCATGGAACAGGGCGATGAATCGTTCGTGTGGCATGGTTGGAATCGGCAGCAAATAGAGCGTTTTCTGGCGCAATTACCATCTCCAAGCAGCATAGTAGTAGGCGTATGGGAAACGATTCCGGCTGATGAAGAGGAACAGTCACCGGAGCGCGAAATGCTGATATTGGGGATGGTATGTGAGGTGGTCGAGGGCGAAGTGCGCACGATTCGCACCTTTGAGGCGTTGGAAGATGCTGGATTGAAGCCTGTGGAGCAGCTTGAACCCGGCTACGAAGATGCGTTGGAGGTGCTGCGTATCGCGCGCAAAGAGGTTGCGCCGGTAGCATGGGCTTTATTTATCGACAAGCCCGCCTGGGATGAATGGCTGTTTGCAAGCAGCGAGGAAGGAAGCGTGGTTGACAAGGGCGAACTACTGGCTCAATTTGCCCGGAAAGGGCGTTGTGTGCTATTGGGAAGCCAGGTGAGAGATGAGTGAAGCCATTTCTCTACCATCGCCGGGCAGAGATGCGCTTGAGCAATTTCCTATAGTCTTTACTGATAATGTGGCATATGACAGCACAATGGGAGTAGCGTATGCTCCAGGGCGTGTCAATCTGATTGGAGAGCATACCGATTATAATGATGGCTTTGTGCTGCCTATCGCGATAGACCGTGTGGTAGCATTTGCCGGGCGTAGTCGGAATGATGGAGTGGTGCGCTTGTGGTCGAAGCATTTTGAAGAATACGCGCAGTTCTCTCTTAAAGGATTGCCAGAAACATTTGAGCAACAACGCGATAAGCTGCCGGGCTGGGCGCGTTATGTGCTGGGTGTGGTGACAGAGTTGCGCAGGGCGGGAGTGGAGCTTGCAGGTTTTGACGCGGTGGTGCATGGCGATGTGCCGGTAGGCGGGGGAATGTCTTCGTCGGCTGCTATTGAAGTAGGCACGGCGCAAGCCTGTATGCTGTTCTCGCGTGGAAAGTTTACTATCGGGAACCAGGATGCGACTATACAGCCGATAGAGGTTGCGAAGCTATGCCAGCAGGCGGAGCATATTGCTTCAGGAGTGCGATCTGGCATTCTTGACCAGGCTGCTTCGTTGCTTGGCAGGCCGGGAAAAGCGGTGCTGCTCGATTGCCGTTCGCTGGAATATCGCTACTATCCGTTCGATGACCCGAATGTGTCGCTGGTGGTGATCGATACCAGCGTGCGCCGCGAACTGGCGGGTTCAGCCTACAATGAGCGGCGACGGCAGTGCGAGGAAGCGACCTTACTTTTGCGTGACCTGATTGTTCAACATGAACCGGAAAACCCTGGTGCAAAGGAGATTCGCTCGCTACGTGATATCAGCCAGGAGGAGTTTGCGCGCTATGAAAACGAACTGCCAGAGGTGTTGCGCAAACGGGCAGGGTATGTGATTGCCGAAAATGTGCGGGTTCTGGAGGCCGCCTCTTTGTTGGAGCAGGGGAAGCTTGAGCAGGTAGGGCCGCTACTCTGGCAGTCGCATGTTGGATTGCGCGACGAGTACGAAGTGAGTTGCAAGGAACTGGATACGCTGGTGGAGATCGCGAGGCAGGTTCCAGGCGTATTGGGTGCGCGCATGCTGGGCGGCGGCTTTGGCGGCTGCACGATTAACCTGGTGCGCAATGAAGCGATAGAGAAGTTGAAAGCGGTGGTCAATGAGCAATATCCGGCGCGGACAGGGTTGCAGGCGAGCATTGATGTGTGCCGCGCTGCTGGTGGGCCGGGAAGTAGCTGGATGCATTGATCGGATACTATGAGTATTCTCGATCAATTTTATCATTGACCGAGGGAGTGCGAATCATCAGGCTTACAAGGGGGGGATAGACTTTCACGACGCGGTGAAAAACGCCACGTGGAAAGCAACAGGATTCGCGGGTGCCAATGCTAAATTGTTCGTGTTCCACTTCGACGAGCAGGCTTCCTTGCAGGACAATGGAACATTTGTCGCTTTCTAGATGTGCATGAGGAGAGGGATCAACCTGTTCATGTTCGGTGTGGTTGTACCAGATTTGCAGCAGGTCAGATCGAAAGCTAATGTTGTCAGGGGGAGTGTGTCCTGATAGTAGCGTCGAGAAGTCCGGTAGTTTTTGATGATGGAAAGCTGGCATAGCAACTCCTGAGTGAGCATTTTATGCTATCTTAGCATGTACAAGGTTGTTGCTCAAGAAAAGGAGATCAGGCGTGAAGTTATTTCTTTCGACGGATATCGAGGGAACGAGCGGGATTGTGGCCTGGGAGCAGATCATTGAGGGGAGTGCGGAGTATGAGCAGGGGCGCAGGTTGCTGACGAACGAGGTGAACGCGGTGATTGCCGGGGCGATGGAGGCAGGGGCGAATGAGTTTGTGGTGAATGACGCGCATCATTTTATGCGCAACCTGCATCCGCAAGATTTGCTTGGGCAGGCGACTTTGATTACGGGCAGGCACAAACCGCTTTATATGATGGAGGGGTTGGATGAGAGTTTTGATGGCGCGTGTTTTGTCAGCTATCATGGCTCTATTGGGGCAGAGCGAGCGGTACTTTCGCACACGTACAATCCGGCTGCTGTCTGGGAGGTGCGGCTTAACGGGGAGATTGCGGGTGAATCGGGGATCAATGCGCTGGTTGCAGCCCATTATGGCGTACCGATCATTTTTGTCAGTGGGGATGAAGTGACGGCGCAGGAGGCGCGACTGATTGCGCCCGAGGCAGAGAAGGTGGTGGTGAAGCATTCTTTGGGGCGCTTCGCCGCGTCGCATATGCATCCGACGGTGGCCTGTGAGATGTTGCGCAAAGGCGCTGCAGACGCGGTGCGAAATATTGAGAGGATGTCTCCGCCAGCATTTGAGCAGCCGGTGCGGTTAGAGGTGACATTTCAAGTGGCGGATATGGCGGAATGGTCGCTCTGGGTACGTGGTGTTGAGCGCGTGGGGCCGCGCACAATTGTCATCAGCGATGACAATCTGTTGAATATGTACCGGATGTTTGTGACGGTTATCACGTTGACCAGGGCATTGGTAGATACACGCTAAGAATATTCAGAAACACAAAAAGAGGCACCGGAACTCATAGATAGACGTTCCGGTGCCTTGTGCTTACATGGTGCTATTATCGCCTGTCGGGTGCGTCATGGTTTCTTCTTCCTCGATGTGGACGCGGTTGTGGCGGTCCTCGATGCGGTCAAGCATATTAGTGAGGCCGCGCAGGCGCTGTTCGAGATCCCAGGCCTCCTGGTACAGCGAGCGTAGTTCGGAAGCCAGCTCGGTAAACTGACCGTTGAGAGCGGCGCGAATCGAATCGCCCTCATTTGCACGCGCGGGCTTATCCGAAGGATACGCTTGCCGGATGGGTACCGACCGGTCAGGTGGAACTGTCACTTCGGGCGTGGCCGGGGTGATGTTCGGCGTGCTGACGGTGGGAGCTGCTGCCGGATATGCGTTCCCGTTGTTATTCGCGCGCGCTCTTTGCGTCCTCTGCTCGCCCATACTCAGGAAAACGATACCAACGATGGCCAGCAGGGCGACGAGGAGAAGGCCTCCGATAATCAGTATATTCATAGAAAACTCCTTTTAGGAAAGTACATTGCTCAGGCGAAGCTGCCCGGCTTAGTGCAGATGGATGGTCACTTCTGCGCTCATGCCAGGCACGATATCCTTGCCGCCGTTATTATCCAGCGTAATCACAACGGGTATGCGCTGTCCAACCTTTGTAAAGTTGCCACTGGTCGGGTCCTGGTTGGGAAGCAGTGAAAACTGCCCAGCAGCGGCCTGCACAATCAACTTGACATGTCCAGAGAAGGTGGTGTCTTTGTAGGCATCGATGGTGATGTCGACTTGCTGACCAACGCTCACATTGTTGATGGCATTTTCGTCTACATAGGCCGTAATTGTCAAGGCTGAAAGGTCAGTTACTTGAACGAGGGTCAGACCTGGTGCGACTGCCTGGTTCTGTACAGCAGGAATCTGGAGAATCGTTCCATTAATGGGGCTGGTCAGGTCAACAGTAGTCGACGCGCCGGAAGTGGTGGCAGAGGTTGGCGCAAGCGTGATGGTACCAATAGTCTGACCGGCAGTTACGGTATCGCCCTGCTTAATGCTTAGAGCGGTCAGCGTTCCTGCGGCAGGCGCGCTGATGTTCACAATATTGCCAGTGACTTGAGCATCATCGGTGCTGTAGTACATGTAGTTGTTCCAGATCCAGTAACCAATGCTACCAGCAATAGCCGCCAGGGCTACAAAGATAAGCAATGTAACCAGTATGGTACGACGCATAGAAGTATCTCCTTTATTGCAGTTGTTAGTAAGGCAGGTGCCTTCTGTTGTTTATTAAACCAGCGCTTCAACAGCGACGGGATGGCTTTCTTCAACGGGCTGTTGTTCCTGAACAGGCCCGCTGGGAGCCGGTCTTTGCCTGCGTTTACCCGGCACAAAGAGCGTAGCAATAATCGCAACGCCGATGAAAGCGAGCGTGAGAACGAAAGCATCCTGAATAGCCAGCACGAATGCCACTCGTTTGAGGAGCAGGGCAACGAGCTGGATAGCAGTATTGTGAGCGAGTTGCATACTCGCTCCCTGGGCCACGAAGTATGCCTGAATGCGTGGAATAAGCTGTCCTAACGGGGAGGACGGCGTTACCTGCTCGGCGAGATGGCCAAAATGCACCTGGCTCTGTGTTTGCACGAGCGTCGCTATGATAGCGATGCCAAGTGAACTGGAGATTGCTCGATTGACTGTGCTGAGCGATGAAGCCTGCGCAAGTTCACGTGGGCCAATTTCTGAAAGCGTGGCAACAGTAAGCGGCTGTACTGTCAGGCCGAGAGCCAGACCGCGCAGCACCAGCATTAACTGAAGCCACCCATAGGATGAATAGATACTGATATAGCTTAACTGCCATGTGGCGAAAGCGAGGATCAGCAAGCCAGGAATCATCACGTTGCGGACGCCTAAGCGGTCTACCAATCGCCCGCCCACAATGACGCTCACCATTGACGCCAGTGCCTGGGGCAGCAGGATCAGACCAGCCTGGAAAGCGCTCTGGGAGCGAATGCTTTGCAGGTAGATCGGAAACAGGAAGAGGCCGCCAAACAGGCTGAAGATCACGAAGATGTTGGCAATGGTTCCCGCGCGAAATGGTCCATTTTTAAAGAGACGAAGGTCAAGCAATGGATGCCTGCCGCGACGAGCCAGGAACAATTCCACAAAGGTGAAGATGGCAAGCGAAAGGATACCGATTGCCATGAAGCCAAGTACTGTTCCCGAAGTCCAGCCATCGGTGCTGGCGCTGGAGAGCGCGTAGAGCAGGGTAGACATGCCGAGCGCGACGAAGATGAAGCCGACAAAGTCGAAGCTGGTGCGCTCCGCAGGCCTATACTCTCGTATCAGAAGGATGGAGAGGATGATGGCTACGATGCCAACTGGCACGTTGATGTAAAAAATCAACTGCCAACCCGCATATGTCACCAGATAGCCGCCGAGCGTCGGGCCGAGGGCTGGAGCAAGCAGGGCCGGGACGCCGAAAATGCCCATCGCCATACCGCGCTCCTGGGGAGGAAATTCGCGAAACAGTAGCGTGATCGAAAGCGGAAAGAGCGCAGCGCCGCCGAGTCCCTGAATGACGCGGAAGGTAATCAGGATGGGCAGGCTCCACGCTAAACCGCACAGGGCCGAGCCAGCGGTAAAGGCCATGAGCGAGAGGATGTAGAAGCGTTTGATGCCAAGCGTGTCTGAGAAGAAGGCTGCTGTGGGCGTGGCTACACCCTGCGCCAGGATGTAGCCTGTAAGCACCCATTGTACGCTGTGAATATCAGCGCCAAACGCGGTTTGCAGACGTGGAATAGCAATATTCACGATGGTCTGATCCAGGATGGACATGAACACCCCAAGGATTACGACCATTGCCAGTACCCATTTGTATTCCAGTCCTCCGCCGGGTTTACGTGCAGCCTGTGGGTTGACTTGCATAACTTGCACGCGGAAAACTCCTTTCAGAGAAATACCTGTAAAGAACACCGCGAAAAAGCGGAGAGGTTAGCTTAAGAACTTTGCTCCCTGTGTTCTGCCTGCGGTCCTTGAACAACAATGCCATACAGAAGCAACTTCACAAGTTGATCTATCATTTCGTCTCGTGACAGGTGCCCAAATGGCATCAGATCATTCAAATCGCGACCGATAGCGCGCATAGCAAAACTCATAACCAGGATATGCACAATGAAAGCAGGGTGGATATCCTGGCGAATATACCCTTCCTGCTGTCGCTTCTGGACATATTCGATAATCTTTTTGCGGCCTTTTACTATTTTGTCAGCCAGGGTCTTCGCGATTTGCGGATGTGTGTAGATGAGCAAAATAGCCAGCCGTGTGTAATCACCTTGAGCGGCAAAGCCATCATAGAAGGCACCTGCCACGCGACGAAAGATGGTCTCTTCGTCGGGTTCGGCACCGCTATCGAGTTCTTGCTCGATCTGGTCGATTACGGAACGTAGCATTGAATGCGGTCCATAATGCTTGATAATTCCAGTAAGTAGCTCGTCTTTAGTATGGAAATGCCAGCAGAGCGTGCCGCGAGAGACGCCTGCTTCGGCGGCAATTTCATCTAAGGTGGCCGCGAAGGTGCCGGAACGCGCAAAGATACGCAATGCTGCTTCAAGGATAGCGCGGCGAATATCCTGAGTTGGAGCGCTCGGCAAGAGGCCGCGTTTGACCAGCAGGGCGCGCAACTCTTCCTTACCACCGCTAAAATGATAGTAAAAGGCTGGCCGCGAAAGCCGGGCTTCTTTGATGATATCTTCTATGGTGATCTCATCAAAGGGACGGTTCTGTGCCAGGTGTTGGGCAGCCTTTAACAGACGCTCTTTCCCTTTACTTTTCTCCCTATCTCCTGTGCAATCTTCCATCTAGAACCACCAGCTAGCGAAAATGAGTTGTACAAATTTGTAAACTATACAATACAGTTCAAGTAAGGAGTATAGTTAAGAATTTGGAGTTTGTCAAGTAACAAAAAGCCGGATTTCCACCTGCCATTTTGTGTGGAAATCCGGCTCGATAGGTTAAATAGAGTATGTCATTTTTGGTTCGCTTGATTCCTGATATCCATTGTCATTGGAGATATCGGGAGGCGGGCAGCGAAAGATGAGTTCGTAGTTGCCGATGCTGATGTGATCGCCATCGAGCAATTCAGCACCCTGTTCGCTGCTAATTTTTTGACCGTTGACGTACACGCCGTTGGCGCTGCGCCTGTCGTAGAGCAGGTAGCGATTTTCTTCGTGGCGCAACAGGGCGTGATGGCGCGAGGTGAGGTTATCCTGGTCGAGCAGGATGTCGCTGGAACCGGCACGCCCAATTGTGTACTCTTCCCGCTCCAGAGGTATTTCGTAAGGCTCCTCAGCGTAGGGTGAGGCAATTATCAGGCGGGCTGTGAGCAGTGATTTTTGCTCCGCGTTCGATTCTGCCTCTTTCGATGGCGGTTGTACAGGTGGTTCAGTTGGCGTCTCCGGATCCGGTACGGGCTGCTGGATGTCGGGCAAGGGCTGCGGAGGTGGGATCACGGTCGGCTCTTCGGATGGCGGTTGTTCCTGCTCCTGTTGTTGCTCTCGCTGGCCGGTATCCGGCAACGGCTCGGGAAGAGCGGGTTCAGGGAGCGGTTGTGGCACGCCAGGAACGATCTGGGGTGTGGGTTCGGGTATAGGCTCGGTAGGGGGTTGTACTTCTGGTTTTTCTGTGGGCTTTTCTGCCCCATCTGAGTTTTGGTCAACCAGGGGAATCGCAGTTTCTCCGTCGGATGGATGTGCTTCATCGTACTCAATCTCTGCGATGGAAGCGATAGGCATATCGTCGGGTTTAGTCTCTAGAGCCGATTCATGGTCGATGGACGTAGTGTGCGTATCCTCGCTATCATTGTAGGGACGCGCTTCATCGCGTCCGGCCTCGGAATGGATAGTATTGTAGGGACGCGCTTCATCGCGTCCGGCCTCGGAATGGATAGTATTGTAGGGACGTGATTCATCGCGTCCGGCCTCGGAATGGATAGTATTGTAGGGACGCGCTTCATCGCGTCCGATATCGGAAGGGGATGTAAGCCCGGTAGACGTAGTAGGCGAATCAGTAGTGGGCGAATTATTGGTGGACGCGATGAAGCGCGTCCCTACACTATCGAATACGGGTTCAGAGATAGGGATTTCGGATATTTCTATTGGTGCAACCTCTTCCTCTATCTGCTCGAGTGTCTCTGAAGAGTCCGGAGCCGATTCGATAGGTATGAATTCGCCTTGTGATACCTCGGGAGCCTCAATATCGAAAGGTTGCTCTGCCAGAGTTTCATCGTCGGTTGGCGATAGGGGGAAGCCTGTTTCCTGCAAGGTAGGCGGTTCAGTTTCAGGAATAGTACCCATTTCAGCAGGCGCTTTTGCCTCAACTGGATGTGTTCCATCCGAACTCGATGATGTGGCTGAAGAGAAGGGTTCATATATGTTGTTTTCGGCAGTTGCTGCAATGGGTTCAGTTGCTTCTGTAAATAGCGAAAGAAACGGTGTTTGTACAGGGGTTATGAAGCTTGGGAACCTGGTCGGCTCTGTGACTTCAGGCAGATATTTAAGGGTATGGTGCAGGCTGTCGGCGAAGGCCTGCACTGATGGATAGCGGTACTCGGGCGCGGCAGAGAGGGCGCGCAGTAACACACCATCCAGGTCAAGCGTGATGTGCGGATTGAGGCTGGATAGGGGTGTGAGCATTTCGTGGCGTTTCTTGAGTTCGATTTCCTCGGGGGTCCCGAGAAAGGGCGGACGACCTGCAAGCCAGAAATAGAGCAGGACAGCCAGGGCAAACTGATCACTGGCGGGAGTCAATCGTTTGTCAAATTGCTCGGGCGCGGCGGTTATGGGTAAAGGGGTCTGTGCTGGTTGGCCGTAGCGGCGTACAAATTGTGCTAAACCGGTGTCCGAAATAAGAAATGGAGCGGCGTCATTTTCCAGGTCAGGGCCATGTAGAACTAAAATATTGGAGAAAGTGAGCGCGCCGTGTATGTACCCCTGCTGGTGCATATAGTTTAGTGCGTCGGCAAGCTGGCGCGTATAGCGAATGGCGTCAGCTAAGCCAAGTGGCGGGCGAAACCAGAGCCTGCCTTCGGCACCAAGCAGCGAACCGGGACTTACATAGCGGCGCGCAACATAGAGCTGGCCGTGTATTTCACCATAATCAAGGATGGGCGCGAGATAGGGATGATTAAATATACTGATACGCTGCATCTCACGGAAAAATTGGCGGCGAGCAGCATCTGGAAGCGTTGTGTGAGGATGAACAAGTTTGAGTGTTACCTTGCGTAAGAGAATCGAGTCTTCAGCCTCGTAGCTCTCCCCAGAAATACCGCTGCCTAAGCAGCGGGTGATACGGTAGCGTTCAAATAATTGACCGGATTCTAAGATTGGCATAACATTCCTCACTTTATTGCGGTCTCAGGATTGGTCTGCGCTTCCTGGCTGTCTGCTGGCATTGGCGTTTGCGATTGCAAGACGCTTTTTTTGACGCCAGCGCAGCAAGAAAAAGATGAAAATGATCAGGGTAATGAGTAGGGCTAAACCTGCCCAGCCGATAGCACTGGCGATTTGTTCGACCTGCGAAAAGTTGTCATGAAAGATGCGCCCGGCGAAGAAACCGAGACAGCCATAGATGATGGCCCAGACAATACCCCCGGCAGCATTATAAATCAAAAATGAGCGCCAGGGCATATGATTGACCCCTGCCAGGAAGGCGGCCCAGGCACGCAGAACAGAGACAAAACGACCGAAGAAGACGGTTTTATCTCCATGTTTAGTGAAAAACTGCTCGGCATAGTTTAGATGGCTGGGTTTCAAGAAAATATATTTGCCGTAGCGAAGTACCAGCGCGCGTCCGCCGGTCTGCCCGACCAGATAGCCGATATTATCGCCAAGAATAGCTCCCGCCGCAGCACAGGCAATCACAATGGGTATCTGGAGATGGTGATTGACGGCAGCGAAAAAAGAGGCGAGCAGGAGCATTGTTTCACCGGGGAAAGGAATGCCAGAACTTTCGATCATGATGAAGAGCAACACTGCTGGATATCCCAACAGGTTGAGCGCGTCCTCTAGTGTCTGTAACGAAATGAGCGCAGCGAGCGGGGTGCCGTGAAGTATTCCTGACTGCGCTGCGAGGAGCAAATGCATTCCGCATCCCCTTTATTGCACTTTAGCACACGAAAGCAAGCGATATATCAGGCCCCCATTATAAGCATCTTTGCAAAGCGATGCAAGCTTTAGCTGAACATTGTAGAACCTATACCTGATTAGCGTCCCGGGCTTGCGTTTGTACAGATCTGATTTTTGGGCGGAAGATCAGCCAGGTGATAAGCAAGACAAGCAAGGTTGGAATAATGTTGATTGGGCTGACCAGCGGTGCCCAGTTTCCATAAGGTGGCAGGCCATCTTTGAAGAAATAGGTCATAAAGGATGTGATCGAGAAAGTCAGTGAGAATGCCAGCAGGGCGCGGCCCGGTCTGCTGTCGGAGATGGGAAGCGCGACTGCCGCTAATGCGATCAGCCAGGTAATGTACCAGGAGTAAAACCAGGGCGTGACGATCAGCAAGATACCAAGTGTGGCGAGCGAGGCAAGGACGAAGGTGCAGATGGAAGGAGCGCGCCACATCCATATGATACTGAATACCAGCAATGCCGCAAGCGTAACCAGATCGATGTTGTCCCAGATTTTGCGGTTGGTAAAAATAGCAAAGATTCTGGGAATGGGCTGGCTCTGCTGCCATTCGACGAGTGAGCGCATCACCGAATTCTGAGAATAGAGCGAAGAAGGCGGCCTGGAGAAACTGTCACGAATGGAATGGATGCTGTGCCCGACCCAGAAAGGGCCGTAGAAGAGCAGCAGAACAGCGCCTGTAGCGATGCCAGCATAGATAAGAGTAAGTAGAGCGGGTTTCCAGACCTGAGCATTGCGTAGCTGGTCAAACGAGCGAACTTTCGATGCGTGCAGCGTTCTCACCACTAAAAACGCGATGAACAGGATAAGAATGGGAAGCGCGGTGAATTTCACCAGCGCGGCCAGCGCAAAGGCGACAATCGCTGGAAGATAGCCGCGAGGTTGGAGTAGCTGGCCTTGTTTTTCGGCACGCACGCACAGGAAGATGCTGAGCAGGAGCCATGTTACCATGAAGACATCGTTATGCCCGCCGAGGCTGCTCTCGAGCAGTACCAGTGGATTCAGGGCGTAGAGCAGCGTGCCAAGCGTGATGACGCGCTCGGATTGGCCTGCTTCGCGCAAAGTTTTGCTGACCAACCAGGTATTGACAAGATGAGCGGCCAGGGCAAACACGCGAAATGCCAGTACATAGACAACCGGTAATGGAGCGAGGACAAGGCCCCAGAAGCCGCAGACCAGCAGCCAGAGCGGGCCGTAGGCGGCAACACTGGTTGCGTAGTAGTTGAGAGGCGTGAAAGGATCGCTTGGAAACTTGCTAAGCGGTACAAAGTATGGATTGGCATGATAGGTTGCCAGAAGGCGGCTTAAACCAGCGTAGACAAAAATATCGTGGGAGAGCATGGCGGGCGTAAAGACGAATATACAGCCAGCCAGAAGCGCCGCCAGACACATTAGCAAGCGCGTGGGACGATGCGTAGGGCTTTGCGCTGGTTGCCGCAGGAGATAAAGCGCGCACAGGCCATAGAGCATGAACATCAGTGCGATGAGCAGCAGAAATTCGACATAGCCAGTATCGGATATTGAGGCAATGGCGTTGCTGGTGAAGCCGAGGTCTTTGGGCAGCCAGGAACCGGGCGCTGTAAGTAGTCCACCTAGTGGTGTTTGCAGGCGAATAACAGGATCATGAATGCGACTGAGTGGCGCAGCCATGAGAAGGACGCAGGCGACAAAAGCCAGCGCGCATAGAAGCACTGGAAGCAGGTTAAAACGTTTATCTGAGACCGGAGCAGCCTTTGAGGGCTGTTCCAGTGGTGTTATCACAGATTTTTCGAGCATAGCCATCCTTTAGACCATCCAGCGGTTTAAGACGAACAGTACGGCGAGAATTGCCTGTAAAAAAGGGAAAGCGATCAATATAGCTTGATGCAGGCGTGGATGCTGCGTGCCGAGCGCGGCCAACGTGATGAAGCCGGGGAACATCTCAAGCACGAAGCGCTGATTGGAAACGAAGGCGTCGGGCTGGTGCGTGGCCGGGCTGATAAGCGTGTAGAACAGCAGCAGCCCGATCCAGATCGTATAATTGAGGCGCAACTTTCGCCAGCCGAGAATTGCCAGCACAATGAAGCCAATGGTTGCCGCCATATCGAGCAAGATATGCACCTCGTAGAACGAACCGAAGGGCTGCACGCGGAATAGCTGGCGCAAAGCGTCGTAGAATCCAACCCAGGGGAAGGTTAGCTGACGATCCCAATGGCTTTGTACTGCTGCGAATGCGACCGGATTGCCAAAGAGCTTCCAGCAGTAGAAACAGTAGATAAGGGTTCCCACAGGGATCAGGATAATGGGCAAGACGCGGGGAAGGGCTTGTAACGCTTTCTTTACCGGGCTTTCTTCGCTATCGAGAATGCTGTGCCGCGAGGCCCACAATTCGTACAGGTAGGGAATGACCAGGAAGACACCTGCCGAACGGGTGAGGGCGGCCAATAGACCAAGCAGTCCAGCGAGCCACCATTTCTGACGGCGCAGGGCCAGGAAGGCGCTTGCGGTCAGGAAGAGAAACAGCGACTCGTTATAGGGCGCAAAGAAGAAAAAGGCGGTTGGAAAAATACACAGGTAGAGCAGCGTGCGTCGTCCGACCTGTTCTCCAAGCATCTCTACGGCAATTTGGTAGAGTACAAATAACGTCCCGAAGAGGGCGAGATTGCTGAGAATCATGCCGATGGCGATATAGCCGGAATTGCCAAAGAGAAAGGCGATGGCTTTTATCAGCCAGGGAAATAAGGGAAAGAAGGCCGTGTCATAGATGGTCTGGTAGCCGTATTGAGCGATGCGTGTATAGTTGGCGGCATCCCAGTGATTCCATGAAGTGAGTAATCCGATCACGTCTACGGGTTTGACCGGATAGACATGCGGGGGTACCGGAAAAAGGATAAAGCCGATATAGGTCGCTGCTATTAAGAGCAGGCGCGTTCCAATAAATAACCAGAGTATATCGGCAAGCGGTGCGCGTTTCATGCGATTCCACCCGTGTTTTTGCTCAAGATAATACAAGCAGTAGAGAGAATAAACATACCGTTTATTCTAACGTATGTGAGGGGGATTCAGGTACAAAGTTGGGGGAGTATACCAGAATGGGGGAATGTGGAGAAACTGAGGAAGCCACCCGTGATAATTGACCGGGAAGCCACCCGCAAGGGGCTGGCTCTACAATATGTTCCCGCTTGTAGAGCCAGCCCCTTGCGGGTGGCTTCCCGGCTCTCCAGGCCAATTGCAAGAATGATGCCTGGCCTCTCGTTCTGGCTATTCTTCCATGATTTCTTCGATCTTTTCCTGGATGGTTTTCGCGGTCGGATAGAACGCTGTTTCTTCCGCCGGGTTATATGGCGCAGCGGGAGCAGGCAGAGCGGAGATGAAGACCGGCGTGGCATCCAGGTCGTAGAAGCAGTTTTGCACGATCCAGGAGTGGATGTGACGCCCGTAACTGGTCAGGTCGGACTCTTCCGTTACCACGATCACGCGGTTGGCTTCCTGCACGGCGGCGCGTACTGCTTCCTGATCGAAAGGAGCGAGCGTGCGTAGATCGACGATTTCGATAGCGCCGCCGTTGTCTTGCACGAAGTTGGCGGCAGCGGTGCAGGATTCGAGAACCATTGTGCCCCAGGCGATGATGGCGAGGTTGCTGGGGCCTTCACCGATGCGCAGGCGGCGGGCTTTGCCGATGGGAACGGTGTAGTAGCCTTCGGGCACCTGCCAGTACTCGGCCATAGCGGGAATCAGGTTGCCCTGACCATCTTTGGGCGGCTCTGAACGATAGAGGCGACCACGCTCAAGGAAGGTGACGGGCGACTTCGAGCGGTGTGCCTCTAACAGCAGACCTTTGGCGTCGAAAGGCGTAGAGGGGCAGAGCGTAATCATGCCGGGAATAGAGGTAAACCACTGTTCGCCCGCGTTGGAGTGGCCGAATGCGCCGCCACCCGCTCCGCCGCTTGAAATGGGGCCGCCACCGCCGCTGCCGGATTTGGTGCGAATAATGAGCGGAACGGTCCAGTCGCCAAAGTTCTGGTAGGAGACGCGCGCGGCAAGCCTGATGGTCTGCGCAGCGGACTGGTGATAGTCCACGAACTGAATTTCGGCGCAGCGCGGTTTGCCATCGATCATGCCAGCGCCCGCCGCGATGCCGACAATAAGCTGCTCGTTGAGGGGGCTGCTGATGGCGCGGTCAGGAAAATTTTTGACGAGGTAGGCCGTTGCTCCGAAGACGCCACCGCGAGGGCTGCCTACATCCTGGCCGTACACAAAGAAGCCTTCATCGCGCTTCGCCAGTTCTTCCAGCGCCTCGTTGATCGCGCCGAGCATCGGCAACTGCCTTTTCGCGCCACGCGGCGTATTTTCTACCCACTCGGGCACGTAGACGATATGCTCCATCACGCGATCGGGGGTTGGTTCTGGCTCCTGTAAGACCTGGGCTTCGGCGCGTTCGAGTTCGGCGCGTACTTCCTTGCGAATGCGCTCGATATCGCCATCCTGGAGATAGCCACGCTCGACGAGCCAGCGTCCAAAGTTTTTCACAGGGTCTTTGGTGGCAGCTGTGGCTTCGATCTCTTCCTTTGTGCGATATGCTCGAATGTCGGTGCTGCTTGAATGTGGATCGAGCAGACCGAGGCGCAGGTGCATCAGAACAGGGCCTTTGCCCGAGCGTATATGCTCGACTAAGCGTGTGGCAGCGTTGTAGGTTGCCATTGTGTCTGTGCCATCGACCTCTTCGGCATAGACGCCACCGCCTTTTGCCCACTCGACGAGCGACCCCGCCCATTGAATGGGAGATGGTGTGGTGATGGCCCAGCCGTTGTCTTCGACAATCATAAGGACGGGAAGTTGGTGAACGGCGGCCTGGCGGAACAGGACGTTGAAATCATTGGTTGCCGCGCCGCCATCGCCGGTCGTGAACATGACGATATCGTTGCTTTGATGGCGTTTCAATGTGAAGCCGACGCCTCCAGCAAATGGGGCAAGCGCGGCCACTTCGCTGAAGGTTGGCAGGATGCGATGGCGTTTGCTTCCGTAGTGCGAGGGCATGTTGCGACCGGCTCCCATCGGGCCAGTGGTGCGCGAATAGGCTTCGCGCAGAGGGCCGTGAATATCGCCGGTGCGTTGTAACCAGGCGGCAAGGTCTCGATAGTAGAGGGCCATCCAGTCGGTGGGCTGGAGTGCGGCAACGACTGCGGCCATGCTTTCATGCCCGGCGCAGCCGATATAGAAAGGGAATTTACCCTGGGTTTTGCGGGTTTTCAAAAGGTCATTGGTGACGCGAGCTGTCACCATTGTACGGTACAGGGCAAGAATGTTCAGCGGCTCTGCTGTTCTTGTTGTTTCCGTAGCTCGGGTATTTACTGTCATCTGTCCTCCATAGGTCTACATTGACGGCTGAAAAAGAGGATGTAGTTTTTGCGTTTTCGCGCACGTTTTCGAGTTCATTATAGAATCCACGCGGGCGAAAAGCAATGATGAAGTCGATTAGCTATGCTGAAAAAAAGCACCTGGGAACGTCTGCATGATAAACATCTCACTTCTGAATCCGGTGTGATGGTTGACAAATGGAGGGAATGTGATGCGTTCGCGCGGCTCTATTCACGTGTTGATCGGGATATTGTGTGTCTTGCTCTTATTTGTGGTCGCCTGTGGTGGTTCACCGCCTCAAACAAGGCAGGGCGTCCAGGTGTGGGATGCAATACATGGTGGCAAACCAGTGGTCTACAGTGGTACCATCTCAAGTGTGTATACTATTGCCTGATCTCCCAATAGCCGGTATATTGCCATAGGCGGCCTACAGGCTGGAGATAGCGCTATTGTGCAGGTCTGGCGACCAATGTAATACGATGGAGGTAAAAATCCCCCAACGGGTTTGCCCGTTGGGGGATTGCAAACCAAATTATGCACAAACCGTTTCCACCCAGGATTCTTTACGGAGCGGACTATAACCCTGAGCAGTGGCCTGAAGCGATCTGGCTCGAAGATATGCAGTTGATGAAGCTGGCCCATGTCAACATAGTTTCGATCAACATTTTTTCATGGGCGATGCTGGAACCCGGCTTAGGCGAGTATCATTTTGAGCAGTTAGATCGCATTATGGATATGCTGGCTGAATCAGGCATTATGGCTGATCTCGCGACGGCGACGGCCACGCCGCCAACCTGGATGAGCCATATGTACCCAAATATGTGGCCGGTGACACGCGACGGTAAGCGCTTGAGTTATGGGTCGCGGCAGCATTATTGCCCGAATAGTCTGGATTATCGAACACGGGCGGCTGAACTGGTGCGTCGGCTGGCGGAACGTTACAGGCAGCATCCGGCGCTGGCGATGTGGCATGTCAATAACGAGTACGGGGATCATGTGCCGAGTTGTTACTGCGACAGGTGCGCCCAGGTGTTTCGAGAGTGGTTGCAGAAGCGCTATGGCACCCTCGACGCGCTCAATGCCGCCTGGGCGACGAACTTCTGGAGCCAGCGCTATTTCGCCTGGGAGGATATTTTGCCTCCGCGCATTACTCCGGCCAGCAACAATCCGGGGCAGGTGCTTGATTACTGGCGCTTCATGTCCGATTCGCTGCTTGGGTGTTATCTGAACGAGGCAAGGATTTTACGCGAGATTACGCCGGATGTCCCGATTACCACTAATTTTATTGTGAGATTCAAGCCGATCAACTACTTTGAATGGGCCTCGCATATCGATATTATCTCCTTCGACCTCTATCCCGCGCTTACCACACCTGCCTGGGAGTGCGCGCTGCGCCATGACTTGATGCGCTCATTGAAGGGTGGGCAGCCTCACCTGTTGATGGAGCAGACGCCGAGCCAGCTGAACTGGATGGCGCAGAATCCTCATAAGCGACCCGGGCGCATCCGTTTACAGAGTATGCAGGCGGTGGCGCATGGTGCGGATGGCGTGATGTACTTCCAATGGAGACAATCAAAAGGAGGGGCGGAAAAGTTCCACAGCGCGATTGTGTCGCATGAAGGAAGTACGCATACGCGCATTTTTCAGCAAGCGGCAAAAATCGGCGAGGAGTTAGAGAAGATTTCGCCGGAAGTGGTACGTTCCCGTGTGCATGCTGAGGCCGCGATAGTGATGGACTGGGAGAACTGGTGGGCGGTCGAGTATTTGCCGGGGCCAAGCGATCGGCTGAGATATTGGGAGCAGATTTCACGCTGGTACGCGGCCCTGTATAAGCAGCATGTGGCGGTGGATATTGTGCAGCCAGATAGCGATTTGAGTAAGTACCGGCTGGTAATCGCGCCGCTGCTGTATATGGTGCGGCCAGGAGCGGCACAGAACCTGGAGCGGTTTGTCGAAGCTGGCGGCATTTTTCTGACCACGTTTTTCAGCGGCATTGTTGACCAGAACGACCAGGTGAAGTTGGGAGGCTATCCGGGCGAATTGCGCCGCTTGCTGGGCATTTATGTTGAAGAGTTCGATCCCTGGCTGGAAGAGATGAATAACGAGGTGGTGATTGAGACGGGGCCGCTTCAGGGACGCTATTCCTGCACGCTGTGGGGCGAACTTGTGCATGCGGAAGACGCTGAGACCCTGGGCGTGTTTGGGCATGATTACTACGCGGGAGGCCCTGCTCTGACGATGAATCGCTTTGGGCAGGGGCAGGCTTATTACATTGCGACACGGGGAAGCGATGAACTGTTGCAAAGATTGGCCCGTTATTTATGCGATGAAGCCGGGATACAGCCATTGCTCGAAGTGCCTGAGCATGTGGAGGTGACGCGGCGCGTGCGTGAGGATGGACGAGCAGTGTATTTCCTGTTAAATCATGGGGATGATAAACAGGCAGTGCAGTTGCCAGCCGAAACATTCGCGTCATTGCTGGATGGAAAAGATGTGAGCGGAGAGATTGAGTTAGCGCCACGAGATGTAATGGTGTTGCTTGATTAATTTTTCCGCAGAAAGAGGGAGTATCCAGGCATGTCGTCCTGAGCGCAGCGAAGGATATCTGGTCTGAGCATATGATTCTGCTGGACGGCGGAGATCCTTCGCTGCGCTCAGGATGACATGGAGCTTCATCCCCGTTCTTTTATCGAAGTTCATTAAGCAAGCGAGGGGAGTAGACGTGAAGCAGTTTGATTGGGAGAATTTTTATAAGCACACCAAAGATGCGCAACCCTGGGGCTACCTTATGAAGGCCGCTTCGCTCGTTCCGACGAAAGGGAAGGCTCTTGACCTCGGTTGTGGGGCGGGCCGGGATACACGCTATTTGCTGCAAGAGGGGTTTGAGGTGATAGCAGTAGACGCTGATCCTCATGCGATGGCTATCCTTGCTACATTTCCGCAGGGACGCTTACGAGCGGTGCAATCTCGGTTTGAGGACTTTACGTTTGAGCCGGAATACTATGATCTGATAAACGCTCAGTTCGCGTTGCCGTTTATTCCAAAGGAGCGCTTTCACGAGGTGTTTGCGCACCTGAAAGCTTCGTTACGTCCGGGCGGCATTTTCGCGGGGCAGTTCTTTGGTTTGCATGACCAGTGGAATACGCCGGAAAGCCCGATGACCTTTTTCAGCCGGGAACAGGCAAAGGAGGAATTGCGGGACCTGGAAGTACTTGATTTTCGGGAGATTGACGAGGATGGGCACACGGCGGATGGTTCGCCCAAGCACTGGCATGTGTATCATATTGTTGCAAGGAAGCCAGCCAACCTCTAGCTTGGGGCAAGATTCTGGTCTTCTTCAGTGCTGGTCAATTGCGCGCGAATAATGGCCTGGGGCTGGTTGAGCAGAGCGTCGGCAATACGCTGCCTGTGCTTTGGAAGGGTATTTGCTGGCAGTTCATCAGGGTGGAAGTAACGATTGTCGCGGTTTTCTTCGCTTGGCCCTAATGTCCCGCCTGTGACGTGACAGAGGAAAGTCAGTACGACCTCTTGTTTTTGCGGTTTGGAATAGACGCCTACCAGCCGCTCTACCTCAATCGCCAGGCCGGTTTCTTCGCGCACCTCGCGGCAAACGGCCTCGTCAACGGTTTCGCCCTGTTCCATGCCGCCGCCGGGGAGATTCCACCAGTCGATGTCACGGCGGTGACCCAGCAGAACGCGCCCGTCGTTGTCGAAAATCAGGGCAAAGACGCCAATACGAAAGATTGGGGAACTGCTCTCGGCATCCAGATGTTTGCTCATGGTGGAAACTCCCTACTCAATACAAACTACCTCTCTCTATAGATTATAGACGCTATAAGCAGTGTCATGGAGAAGTTGTTGCGCCAGTGCGTAGGCCTGCTCTTCATCAATTTCATCTGCCTCGATCATTTCGTCGAGTACCTGCCCAATGACACTGCGGGCGCGAATAGCACCGGCCCAGTGAAATTCGGGGAGACTTGTGCCATCCGAACTGCACATGAGCTTGCTCACCGGAGCAACGCTCAGAGCCTGGCGGGTGAAGGCGAGCATTTCTAATTTTTCGACAAAGGGAATGGCATACGACAGGTCGAAATAGACGTGGGGATAGACAGCCGCGAGGTACGCGCCAAGTTGTGTGTAAGGATAGCTTTCGTGGAGCAGAACAATCTTCATGCCGTGATAGTCGCTCCGCTCAAGCACATCGCGCAACTGGAGCGGATTGCCCAGACGCATATCGGTATCGGGATCGCCGTAGCCGCTATGAAACTGTATTGGCAAACCCTGTTCGGCGGCGTGACGGAAGGCAATATGCAGCAGGTAATCGATCAAGGGTTTTTGGGTAATACGCAGCCTGTCGTTTCGTATAGCCAAACGTGCTTCGCTAAACGAGGCAGAGGCCTGATCCTTGCTCCATTCAGCGATGTTGAGGCCTGCGCGATAGGCGACGATGCTTTTAAAGCCGCAGTAGCCATGTTCGCGTACATTGGTGAGCCTCTGCTCGTAGGTGTCAAGCAGATCATCGAAATGCTCGTATTCGACGATGAGGTCTTGCATGAGCGTTTCCAGACGGAGCAGTTTGACGGCGCGGCAATGACCAAGCTGGCCAAGACGGTCTGCGGAATAGCAGTTCTCAGGTAGGGGAAAACCGACGTCCAGTACCAGGGTATCGAAATTGGCAGCGCGAAAGAGCCGTTCGATGATGGAGTCGTTGTCGAGCCGATTGCGCGTGGCGAGAATGTCAGCTTCGTTCAGTCCGCAACCGTAAAAGGCCGCCATCTGGCGTAACATCCACAGGTAATAGACGGTATGGGGAATATGCTGTTCCCCTATCTCTGGCGCGTACCCTTCGGTGAAATAGTTGCGAAATGTTACCGCATCCAGATGTTGCTGTAACAGGACGGGATGGCAGTGATTATCAACGATGGGAATGCTGGTCAAATCGAGCATGCGCACCTCTTAACATGAAAGACTGTTTTTCAATTGTACCACACCCTGCGTAACTACAAACGGAGCTGAAAGGGCAAAAGCTGCACTCAAGAGTTTTATGAGCAAAAAAACATACTTTTTAGGTGTCCTTGACAATATTTTCAGGTTGTGTTATAAATATTTTTAGAGAGTTAAAAATTAGAGTGTATGAATATAAAAAGTAAAATGAGAGGTTGGGAGCAGTATGTCGCCGGAAATGCAAACGTTGCCAATACGGGCTATAGATTGCTTGAAATTGTGCTATAAATTGCAAGAGCGTAACGAGCGCATTACGACATCGACGATGCGCGAGCGGTTGCAGACATTGGAGCCGAGCGGCCAGTTGAGTGATGCTACAGTGACCCAGCTTTTTAAGTGGCTGGCCGAACGAGGGTATGTGCATCATACGCGCTATCATGGAGTGGAGTTGACTGAGGCTGGCACGAGTATCGCGGCTGAACTCGTGCGGCGGCATCGTATGCTGGAGTTGTTTCTGGTACAGGTGATGGGCTTTCCTCTGGATGAGGTGGATGCCGAGGCGGAGCAACTGGAGCATGCAATTTCAGAGGCATTCGTAGACCGTATGGATGCGCTGCTTGGACATCCAACGGAAGACCCGCATGGTGATCCAATTCCTTCTAAGATGGGGACAGTGGACGTGCCTGTCACCCAACCTCTTTCTACGGTGCTTCCGGGTCAACAGGTGATTGTGCAACGGGTGAGTGACGATGAACCTGACCTGTTGCGTTATCTTGCTTCGTTGGGCTTGATTCCGGGCGCGAAGGTGCGCATTGAGGCGGTTGCTCCCTTTGGGGGAGTGTATACGCTGCGCATTGGCAATGCTAGTCACGCGGTGGGTGATGCCGTGACACAGCGGGTGCTGGTGCGTCCTGCTTCTAGTGAGGATACGCTGCCTGTTGAGGTGATAGGAGGTGAGGAATGAGAAGCTATCCTGTTGAACCGGCAGAAAGTGGCGTCCTCAATACAATCCAGGATACGAAAGGTGTGCGGGCTGCCGCACGCGCGGCTTTGGATGGGCGTTTGCGCGGCATACGGGCGATTTTGCCGTTTATCGGGCCTGCCTTTATCGCCAGCGTTGCTTACATTGATCCCGGCAACTTCGCGACGAACATCCAGGGAGGCAGCGCTTTTGGATATAACCTGCTGTGGGTTGTTGCGCTGGCAAACCTGATGGCGATGTTGTTGCAAACGCTTTCGGCGAAACTGGGATTGGCTACCGGGCAAAATCTGGCTGAGTTGTGCCGGGAACATTTTCCGCGACCCGTTGTGTATATGATGTGGGCGGCTTCAGAAGTGGCGGCGATGGCGACCGACCTGGCAGAGTTTCTGGGCGCGAGTATTGGTCTTAACCTGCTATTTGGCATTCCTCTGATTTATGCCACGCTCATTACAGGTGTTGTTACTTATGTTATCTTGACGCTGGAGCGTTATGGTTTTCGACCATTAGAGGCGGTGATAACGGCGCTGGTGGGTGTAATTGCCATCAGTTATGTTATTGAGACCGTCTTTTCGCGCCCTGATTGGGGGCAGGTTGTCCTGCACACGGTACTGCCGTGGGAGGGCAGTACGCAGAGCGTGTTGTTTACGGTAGGAATCATCGGTGCTACGGTCATGCCGCATGTGATTTACCTGCACTCATCACTGACCCAGATGCGTATTATTCCGCGCAGTGAGAAGGAGGCGCGGCGTATCTTCCGTTGGAGCATTCCTGATGTGGTGATCGCGATGGGAGTGGCCGGGCTGATCAATATGGCGATGTTGTATATGGCTGCTGCGACGTTTCATTTTCACGGCTTTACCGGCATTGCCGATATCAGTAGCGCGTACAAAACGCTTACTCCTCTATTAGGGGGCGCGGCAAGTGTGGTCTTTGCTGTGTCGCTGCTGGCTTCCGGCCTTTCCAGTTCCAGCGTTGGCACAATGGCGGGACAGGTCATCATGCAGGGGTTTGTAGGCTTCACCATTCCTGTATGGATACGCCGGTTGGTGACAATGTTGCCGGTGTTCATCGTGGTGTTGCTTGGTGTCAATCCTACGGAGACGCTGGTTATCAGCCAGGTGGTGCTGAGCTTTGTACTGCCACTACCAGTCATTACGCTGATTATGTTCACGAGCCGCAAGGATGTGATGGGTTCGCTCGTCAATAAGCGCATAACGACGATATTGGCGAGTATGTGCGGCGCGGCAATTGTGATTTTGAATGTGGTGCTGCTGTATCTCACCATTTTCAATGTAGGAAGCTAAGGGGCGTAACAATTCGCCCCTTTTATTTTTTTGGGTTTCTATTTATTTATGTATGGGGACTTATTGCATGAATAACAATCCACTCGATCAACTACGAACGATTTGTCTTGCTTTGCCTGAAGCAATCGAGACGGGGGGAGTCGGAGATCCATCGTTCAAAGTGCGCATTAAGATTTTTGCTATGCAGCATCGTATGGACGGGCGCATGTCGATGTGGTGCAAAGCGCCTTCAGGGGCGCAACAGGTACTTGTTGCGTCTGATCCAGAGCATTTTTTTGTGCCGCCCTATGTTGGACATCACGGCTGGGTTGGTGTCTGGTTGGATGTTGACGTGGACTGGGACATGGTTGCTGAACTTGTGCGAGATAGTTATCGCATGACTGCACCAAAGCGTCTTGGAGCGCTTGTCGAGAACAGTTCGCCGTTATTTCAGGCGGAATAGCATAATTCAATCTTCGTTGACTCTCACGCTTTGTCCGAGGGTGGGACGGAACGCCTGCCACATAATGAAGCCGAGCACAAGAATAAAGAGCAGCACTAAGCCGGGCAGGATGATGCCGAGCGATGGTGGAATGAGGATGTGTGAAGGAACGACCTGTTGCAGGCTGAAGAACTGGTCATTGGGAATGTTGCTGAGCGGGCCGCTGGCCGGAATATTGGTGATGAGCAGGGCGGGGGTGGTTGTGACGGCGAGGATGATGCCTAGCAGGCCACCAAGCGCAAGAGCAACTATGTGAATGATTCCCTGTTCCAGGGTTAAGATACCTGCTACCTGTCGAGCGCTTGCGCCAAGCGCCCGCAGTACGACGAATTGCGAGAGACGCAAACGCACGCCCAGCCAGGATGCAAGCAGATCTCCGAACAATGCCAGCAGTAAGACGGTTCCAGTGCCAAGTCCCAGGAAGGCAAGAATATTGCTTTGCAGCGAATCCCGGTTTAGCTCGTCGATTAAGGCGCGCCGGTCATAGAGATTGTTCAGGTGAAGCTGGCGAATTTGTAGCTGCGAGCGAATAGTTTGTAGCGCAGCCGCATCATCGCTGGTGCGGAGCCAGACATGATTGTAGGGCAATGGAGGAGTGGCATTGGGATTGTACAGCGCCTGATCGCTTTTGTAGAGCGTTGTAAAGGTCTGGTAATCCAGAAGCATACCTGCAGGCGCAGAAGCAGCGCTATTGAGGTTGTTATTGATGGTTGGAATATGCTGCACAACGGCTATCACCTGACAGTGGAGCGGGTTCATGACGTTTCGCTGAACTACTACCGTGAAAAAATCTCCAACGCTGATATGAAATTTTTGCGCGGCAACGGCATCGATGATGACAGGAAATGTATTCGTTTGTTCAGCCGCGCGACGCAATGATCTGAGCCGGGCCATAAGCGCGTCGAGCGAGAGAGATGAGTTATTGGCGGGCCAGAGAATGGTTTGCGCGAAGGTATTTGTGTCTGCCGCCAGGATTTGTACCGGGATGACGGGATAAAAACCGGCTCCATAGCCATCGGTTGTATAACCAATTGTGACCGAAGTTACGCCTGGAATATCCTTATAGATGGCGATTTCATCCTGCGCGGTAAGACGGTCTGCATCGGCTGGAACATCGCCACTGAAGTCAGCGCCCGCCACGTAGTTAGCAACATCAACGGTATGTTGCAGTTGTGTGGCGTTATAGGTCAGAGTGAAAATGATGAACGCGGTGGCGAAGGCCGGAAGCAATAGCGTGCGCAGGGCATAGCGGGGAGTTCGGGCCATTTGTGCCAGTGCGAGCATTGAGACGGCTCCGCGTCGGCGCGAGACGAATCTTGCGCTCAAGCGCAGGAGAAACGGAAAGACGCGCAAGAAAACAATCAGTAAAGCGAGGATGAAAAAGATCGATGCGGTGATGGAAAGTGGGGCTAAAATGAGTGTCTTTGTACTGGCGTCAAGCTGATTGCCGAGGCTGGTCAGGTAGAGAGAGAGGCCGAAAGCTGTGAGGGCGATAATGGCGGCTACAATATCGAGACGAAAATGCTGCCAGAAGGTACTATGGCTCGAGCGAGCAGTTTCGTGACGCAACGAAAGCACGTTCATATTTGCCGCTCGCCGGAATAACAGGCTCAGAGCAAGAATAACGACGATCGCGGTAGCCAGGGCGTACCAGCCAACGCTCAATATGCTCTGAAGCGGGTTAGCGAGGAAGAGGTGAATGCTACTTTGTTCCTGTGGCCCGAGCAGATGGCTCGCGATGGTTGAAACGACGAGGAGCGCAAGCGGTGGGCCAATGAGCAGCGCGAGCAATCCCAGACCCAGGCCCTGGGTTATCAAACAGGCCAGAATTTGGCTGCTGCTAGCCCCGCGACTGCGCAGGATGGCCAGAGCCGCTGACTGATGTTCTACGATCAGATCGGCCATTAAGCTGATAAAGAGTAAGATAAGACAAATCACAAGTAGGGCAAGTATGCCGCTGGGCAGGAGCAGGGCATCGGCGCGATTAAGGTAGCGCTGGATGATATCCAGTGCTGCCAGTGAACCAGGTTGGGGGTTATAGACGCTGGCAGAAAGAAAGTAAGGAAAGGTACTGGATGAAGCGGCCTGCGAGACGTTCTGGAGATTTCCATACTTATTCTGGATGTCGATGCGCAGGGTATTTAGCCGTTGAGAAAGATCAGGAAGCTGGCTGTAGCTGACATGCGGTGCGTCTAGTGAGTAATCCCAGAGGAAGTCGAAAGCGTTTGCTGTGAAGACTGCATCCGTGTGAACAGTTGTTGCCAGGTGATCGAGCGCCTTGAGGAAAGATGTGGTTGGCAGAATAACAGTAGATGAGCTGGTGGGGTCGCCAGGAAGCGCCTCGAAGGAAATACCATGCCAGAAATAGTCGGTGACGGAGGGAATGGTAACAAGGCCGACGACATGAAGCTTCAACGTGGCAGTGCGGTAATCATAGGTGCTGAGGTCGTTTGGTTTAAGGGCGTAACTCAATTGGACGCTGATTACAGAACCAACCTGGACTTTCAATCTCGATGCGGTTGTAACAGTAAGCAATGCCTCGATGTCTTTACTTGTTGAGGCAGGAATGCGCCCTTGTTGCAGAGTAATATGCGAGCCGATCTGATCCATTGGTGTAGCGAAGAACTTTAAGGGATAGAGGCTGCCGGGTGGTGTATTCTGTGGATGGGAGGAAAAGCCTGCTTCCTCGATGGAGAGGCGAGGAGATGGATTCAGGTAATTGCCTAGATGCGACCGGAGCAGGGGCGAGATTTGTTGCTGGATGTTTGAGGCGACCCGGGTAGATGCGCCTAACGTGGAAGCGTCGAGCGTGATTTCTGAGCCGCCAGAAGTTGCGGCCAGGGTGCGTTGGATGCCTGCTGTCGTCATAATATTTGAGAGAAGAGGGATTGCGCATACCAGGATGATAGCGGAGATCAGGCCAAGACCTGTCATGAGCAGCAAAAACCAGGTGCGGCGCAGTTGGCCGAATGCGAGCGTGAGAAACGAGCGGCCTGGATGGCGCGCAACGGTCTGTACGGAAATATGCCGCGCAGGTCGGACGCGGAATGCTGTTTGCTGTTCGCGTTGCGTGGGAAGTGGCGGTTGCTCATTTTCAAGGCGCAGGAGCGGACTCATAGCCGGGCGCAGGGCTATCCAGGTCACAATGGCTGTAGCGCCGAGGCAGAGGACAAGCAGCGCGGCGAAAACGAGACCGAGCGAGGCGGGAAATACGATTGGCGATGCAATAACCTGCTGCGCTGCATATACTGCTACGATGTCCGCGCCAGGAATGCCGGGTAAAGTGGACAGGATGAGCGCAGGTACTACGGTAAACGCGAGCAGCACTCCAAATGCAGTGCCGATCAAGAGAGCGACCAGGTAAAGCACGCCCTGTTCCCAGAACAGGACGCCAATGATCTGTCGCGGAGAGGCACCAAGCGCGCGCAGCACGATAAATTGCGAGAGACGCAAACGCACGCTGAGCCAGGAAGCTATCCATCCACCTACCAGGGCAATGAGCAGAACGACCAGCATGCCAGCAGCCAGCGTACTTAAGAGGTTGAGATAGAGCGGATCACCGGTCATGGTGCGGAGCAGGTCGCGTCGGTTTTGCAGGTCTTCAAGGTACAGATCAGGAGACTGGAGAGTATGGGAGATGCGGGAGATGGTGGCCGGATCATCGGATGTGCGCAGCCAGACATAATTGGCCGGTGTATCAAAAGCAAAGCGGTGTAGTTGAATGGCGGCGAAGGTATCATAATCGACAAGCATGTTGCCCAGTTGGAGATTCGCGAAGACGGCCACTGGAGTAATGGTTGGAATAGACTGCACTTCGGCAACGGCAATATAGCGCACATTATCGGTGAGCGAGCCGTTCTGATGCACGTAAAAGGCTTCGCCGACATGCAGGTGGAGCATGTTCCAGGTGTAGCTATCTACCAGCGCGGGAAGCACGCCCTGACGAATGGCGGCTGCGCGTTCGGAGACGAGTTTTGCCAGCAGCGAGCTAAGCGGCTGAGAGGCGTTGTCAGAGGGCCAGAGAATGGTCTGCGCGTATGTAGCCGGGTCAATGGCCTGCACCTGGACTGTGTAGAGGCTGGCTCCCTGGCCGACGCTTTCCTCGCCAATATAGGCGGCGGTAGCGGACTGGACTCCGGGAATAGCGCGATATTGCTGGGCGCGTTGTGAATCGGTGCGTAGAGGAGCGGTGGAGGGAACGCTGCCGCTAAAATCTGCTCCTACCTGATAAGCAGCCAGGTCTGCCGAACGCTGGGCCTGCGAAGCGACAAGCACCGGCGTGAAGAGGGCGAAGGCTGTAGCCAGGGCCAGCAGCAAGATCATGCGCATGGAGTGACGCGGAGCGCGTGATAGTTGCGTTGTGGCAAGTGTGGGAACAGCGCCCTTACCACGAGCAGCGAGACGAGCCAACATATTCAAGAGCAGTGGAGAGAGGCGCAGCAACAGCAACATCGCGCCCAACAGCAGGAAGACCGGAGCAATGAGCGCGAGTGGTGCGGAGATCAATGCCTGCGTGCGCGTATCGAGAACCCCGCTAATATTTGAAAGGTAGAGGCTAATAGCATATCCAACCAGGGCGATGAGCGCGGCAACCAGATCGAGATTAAGCCGATGCCAGAGAGGAGAGTGTCCAGACGAAGATGTGGCCGAGCGCGAACCGCCTGGAAGCTGGCGTGTAGCGCGAAAGATGGCTGCTGCCAGAACAACCAGGATCATACCGACAGTTAACAGGGCGTACCATTTGATGTTCAAGAGTGTTCCCAGTGGAGTATTGGTCAGCAGTTGGAGTATATCTTGAGCGCTGGCAGGAAGATAGGCGTGAGCTATAAAAAGCGTTGCCGCCAGGGCCAGAGGCGGGCCAATGATGAGCGCAAGCAAGCTCAATAGCAGTCCTTGAGTAAATTGCGCGCCAAATATCTGGCTGGTACTCGCGCCGCGACTACGTAGAATGGCGATGGCACTGGCCTGTCGATCAATAAGCAGTTCGACCATGATGCTGACGAAGAAAAGCAGCAGGCAGATAATTTGCAAGGTCAGGATGGCAACGGGAATCCTGGTGATGGCAAGCCGACTGCGATAATTTTCAAACAGACCTGGGGAGACCAGGTTACTGAGAGCGGGGCCTTGCAGGTTGAGTTGTTGTACGATGGGCTGCGGCGAGGCAAAGATGAGGCCATTGGATTGCGCGACGGATTCTTGTGCTGCCGAAAGCTGATGAATGAGATCATCCAGCCGCTCTACAGAAATGCTGGCGGGATTCAGGTAGTAGTACCAGGTCAGGCTGGCGTAGTAACCGGCAAGAAAATAGACGGCGTTAGCGCTATAGTGTGCCGAGATGCGGTCGAAGGCGGCAAGAAGAGACTGGTTGGAAACAAGTGCCGAGTAGTGCCAGCGAAAATCGCGAAATTCATAGTGCATCCGTTGAAAGTTCTCGCCATGCCAGAAGTAATCATTGGCCTTGACCTCGAACAGGCCGACGACGACCAGTTTGATGCGCTGGCAATAGGTATCCTGCGAGGTGACAGCAGAATCGTCTACCGAGGGCACGACGGAACAAAACGAAGGTTCGAAGGTTACGGAGCGGTTGTTTATTAGAGGCTGAAGAGAGAATCCGGAACCGACCAGCATTGTACTGCCGACCTGTACGTGCAGGTCACGTGCAGTTTCAGGCGTGAGAGCGATTTCTACATTCGGGCCGTTCGTTCGGGGAAGACGACCCTGAAGAAGTTGAACGTGGGAAGCGACCTGTTCAATGGGATTGCCGTACAGGCGCAGTGGAGTGCGAAGTGTTGGCAGGATGGGTGTGATGATATTCAATTCGGGTGTTTGAATTTCCAGGCGTGACGATTTTTGTTGCAGATATGGCGCGAGGTAGCCCTGGAATGGCGGGTTGACGTATTGCCCCGCGAGGTTCAGGACGTTTGTTGAAAGACCGATGCTATTGGCCTGAAGCGAAATTTCACTATTCGCGGGTGCTGCTTTGAGGGCATTCTGCAGTCCGGCATTTTGCATGACCGAGGTGAGCAGGGGCAGCATGCAGGCGAGGATAACAGCGGCGGTCATACCGATTCCGGTGATGAACAGGAGAAACCAGTGACGCCGCCAGCGTTGAAGCGCTAAGGATGCTGAAGAGGTCAGGCGTGACCGAAAGCCGCGCATTGGAGATGATGCGTTGTTGAGATGCTTCATGTCAGGCAGCCTCTCCGCATATGTGTTGTAAAATGGCCTATCAACCTTGCCCGGCTTGAAGACTACTCTATTTTGTTGCCAAAAGCAAGAGGTTTTTCATGGAAAGTAGCAGGGTTTTCTTTTTTGGGCTTATAATTTGCATAGTAGAAGAATAGAACAGGGTTTCTTACTTACCAGGATAAGCGAAAGAGCATGTTACAAGAAAGTACCTCGCTGCTTAGACGTTTGATGACGATTGAAAATGCGGTGACTCCCCTGGAAAAGCGCCTTGAGCAGCGGGCTGTGGTTCGCTATATTACGCACCTGGATGTGGTTGTGCTTGTGGGGATTGTGCTTTGTTTTGTCTCGACTCTGATCGACGCGGTGACGCGCTGGTGGTATGTTGGAGCGGTGGATGTTTTTCTTGCCCTGTACTGGTTAGCGTTTGTGGTTGCCTGGAAGGAGGCTCGGACGTTATTGGGACGCTTCATGCTGGCGGGATTGATAGCGGGCATATGCGAATTGTTTACCGATGCCTCTGGTCACTACGTAGTGCATTCGCTCATTTATCCGGTGGGAGAATGGATGCTCTGGGCTTCGCCAATTTATATGCCGCTCTCGTGGGTGGTAATTCTGACGCACCTGGGGTATGTGGGATGGAGGTTGCGCGCCCTGCCTGGTTTGCGGCCTGCGATGCTGGTTTGTGGGCTATGGGGAGCGATTCAAATTCCTCTGTATGAAGAGATGGCCTATTATGGGGGATGGTGGCGCTATACGCCGACGCATTTGATGCTGGGGCATACTCCGGCCTATGTGCTGCTGTTTGAAGGCTTGATTGTAGCGTGTTTGCCACTGCTCTATGATCGTATCGAACGGCGCTCCTGGTTGCAGGTCACAGTGATTGGCATTGTGCTGGGTGCATGGATGCCCTTTGCTGCTCTGGCGGCCTGGCTGCTGCTTGGACACTGACGAGGAACTAAGATGCTGGTTGCGTATGGGCCTGAAGGTCAGCCGGTGATGGCGAATGAGACGGCGCTGGAACAATTGCAGCGCTGGTCGCAGGAGCGCGCGCTATATTGTCCAAACTGCAAGGGGCTACTGCATGTGCGAGGTGGGCCTGAGAAGCGCATGCAACTGCATTTTGCGCACCAACGGGGTGAATGTGCGTGGAGTACCGAGTTCGAGACGGAGCGCCATATGCGCGGTAAGGCGATTCTTGCCGGGTGGCTGCGCGAGCAATTTCCGCGTGCAGCTGTGACGCTTGAAGAACGTTTGCCGGGGCCGAATCGCATTGCTGATGTCTTTGTCCGGCATGAAGATGGAAGCGAGCAGGCGGTGGAGTTCCAGTGCGCACCGCTTGATCTTGAGGAGTGGCGGCACCGGCACGAGGCGTACCGCGCTGCCGGTATAGTGGATACCTGGATAATTGGCAATAACCGGCGCGAAAAGCAGGAGGCTTTTATCGAGGGTATTGTGGGAGTTGCGCATGAAGTGTTGTTCCTCGATCCTTTGGCGATACCGCCGCGCTGCTGGCTGCGCTGGCGTGTGAATCGTGATGAGCTGAGCTTGTGGCAACAGGAAGCGGGAAAACGACTTCTGCTCGAGGGCTGGGTTGGAAGACCGGGCTATGGCGCAACTATCATAGGCCGCCTGCAAGAGGTGCGATTGGGGATAGATGGCCGCCTATATCATCAAGTTCGCGCTGTTTTGCAGGAGCGAGTACAGTTGACGCGAGCCATGAGCAAGCAGGAAGCGGCTGACGAGGCAACACTTCGAGCCTATTTGCGCCCGTTGATCGATGATGGAGCTTTGCATTCGGTAGTTTTGCCATTATTGAGAGCATACTTGCGCGATACGGATCTTTTGCGGCGCTATAACTATGGTCGAGGACATCCAGGCCAGCTGGTAAGAGAGGCGGATGCGCAACGAGTGCAACAGGCGCGGTCATGGTTGGGGAAATTAATCCAGCAGGGGTATGATGTTGAACGTTTACGGGAACTTGGGGATAGTGTGCCGCGTATAGGTCCATATGCGGCGTTTGCCAGCTACATGGAAACGCTTATTTCGCTTGTTTCGTATGAAACTTATTGACAGGCTTATACGTGTCACTAATCAGTGATAAACCACCTCAAAAGCCAGGTGTGTTAAGCGGCTTTCTAGAAATTGTCACTACACATCGACCGAATAGAAAGGATGAGTGAGGATGAAAGGTTTTGTTCGTGGAATCCTTGTTGGCGTCGGCATTGGTATGCTGGTTGCTCCTATGCGCGGCGAAGATATGCGCCGCATGCTGAGCGAGCGCATTAATGAGTTCCGTGGCTATCTGCCAGAGAATGCCAATGAATATGTGCGCCAGGTCTCTGATCGCGTCTCGCAGACCAGCAGCAATCTGAAAGACTACGCACAGCAGGCGGTCTCGAAGGTCAGGGATACCGGCAGCCAGCTTGGTGATATTGCTCAGAAGGCAACCACCGAGGTGAAGCAGACCGGACAGGATGTGGCCGATACGACGAAACAGACGGCCAAGTCCGCGAAGTCGAGCGCGCAGTCAGGTACCAGCTCGACGACCAGCTACTAGGATTCTCGAAAAAGCAAAACTCGCCGTCCTCTCATCGAGGACGGCGAATCTTTTATTGGAGATCAGTACTTATAGAAGTGCTGGCGGGCCTCTTCCTCTGGCGACTTATCTTTGAAGTACTCGGACTCGTTGCGTTTGACCGCGATGTAGGAGTTGAACAACAGAGGCCCGAACGCTTCTTTCAGCACTTCGTCACGCTCCAATTCGTCCAGGGCCTCATCAAGTGAAGTGGGCAGGCGGCGAATGCCCAGGCGTTCACGCTCCTCGTCGCTGTAGTTGCCTGGATCGATTTCCTGGGGATCGCCTGGATCGATTTTGTTCAAAATGCCATCCAGTCCGGTGGCTAGCAGCGCACCCATCGCGAGGTAGGGGTTGCCACTATGATCGGAGGGTTTCAATTCGAGGTTGATCGAATCGGCCTCGCGGCCCCAGAAGGTGGAGGGAACGCGAATTGCGCCTTCGCGGTTGTCGAAGCCATACGCTCCATATGCGGAACTCCAGAAGTGCGGCTGCAGGCGGTCGTAGGAATTGGGACTGCCGCAGGTGATGGCGACCAGGGCGCGAATGTGGCGGAGAACACCGCCGATAAAGTACCTGCCGGTATCACTCAAGCCGCCGCGCTTGCCTGGATCAAAGAAGAGGTTCTTCCCGGCATTCTCGCTGCCCTCGGTACCCCATAGGCTTATATGAATGTGCGCGCCACTGCCAGCCTGATCGAGGAATGGCTTGGGCGCAAAGCTAGCCAGCAGATCGAAGCTGCGCGCCACACCGCGTACCGTCTCGCGGACAAGGCAGACGTTATCGGCGGCTCTCAGCACGTCGGAATGATGAATCGAGAGTTCCTGCTGGGCCGGGCCGAGTTCCGTGTGGAAAAGTTCGATAGAGACACCTTCGGCCTCGAGCGCTTCAAGGATGGTGTCGATGACTTCCGCCTGGTCATCCAGACCAATGCTGCTGTAGCAGAGGCTATGGTCGGCGGGAACATATTTTCCGTTCTCCTCGCGAGCCAGGTAAAATTCATGCTCGATGGCCGCTTCAGCTCGCATGCCATGCTCTGCAAGACGAGCAATCATGCGTTTAAGGAAAGTGCGCGGGCAGGCTTCCCAGGGTTGCCCGTTGAGGAGAATCATATCGCACATCATGCTGCCCGTATTGGGAACATAGGGCAAAATAACGAAGGTGTTGGGATCAGGAATTAAGCGAAATTCTCCAACAGGCCCCATGCCGTCAACTGCGGCAAGTGTTTCAACTCCGGTGAAGGCCTGCATGGCGAGAGTCTGACCAATGCCCTCTTTCATGCGGGACTCAAGTTTATTGGCATTCGTGGTTTTGCCGCGAATGATGCCGCCGTTATCACAATACAGGAAACGCACCAATCGAAGGTTGGCTTCTCGTGCCTGGCGCACAACATCCTGGATGTTCATAACACTACATTCTCCTATCTGCTACTTGCTGCTGGCTCTCATTTGCCTCGAATGGGGTTCGCGAAAAGAAAGGATTGACGTATGCAAGGGGTAGTATAGCAGAGACGAGAAATGAAGACAAGCATAGGAAACAGGCAAACACTGGCCGACTGGGGCCAGTGTTTGCCTGTTTCCTATGCTTTAGCGATGCATTCCTGAGCGAACATGCGGACGGATTCTAAATCTTTGGCGTCGGGCATGTAGAGGATGATTTCTTGCGCTCCTGCCTGTTCGATCTCAACCAGGCGTTTTTTGATGGTGTCGGGTGTGCCGACCAGCGCTTGCTCGCGGATGCGACCGGAGGGGATGTTGCGCTGAAAGGGCTCTGTTTTAGCCATTGCTTCCTCGTCGGTTTCGGCGATGGCACAGTTATATAGTACGGTGCGCCGGATGCTGTTGTAGTCGCGGCCCAGGGCCTCGCAGTGTTCTCGAATGACTGAGAACTTATGCACCAGTCCCTCGTTGGTGAGGTGGCCGATATTGCAGGCATCGCCATACTGAGCGACCAGCTTGAGTGTGACCTTTTCGCCGCCGCCACCGATGAGGAGTGGAATGTGGGGCTTCTGCACGCCCTTTGGCTGGTTGATCGCGCCGTGAACCTGGAGATACTGTCCCTCGAAAACGGCGCGGTCGTCGTGCCACATCTTGAGGATGATTTGTACGGCATCGCGAAGCTGGCGCAGGCGCGTTGGCCCATCGGGATAGTTGTAGCCATAGGCGATGAACTCATCTTCGTACCAGCCTGCGCCAATGCCGAAATCCAGGCGTCCGTGACTGAGGACATCGACTGTGCTGGCCATCTTTGCCAGGAGGGCGGGATTGCGATAGCCATTGCATGTGACCATCTGTCCGATGCGGACACGTTTGGTGTCGCGAGCCAGCGCGGCGGTACTGGTCCAGCATTCGAAGGTGACTTCCTGGGTAGGAGTCGGAACGGTGTGGAAATGGTCGTAGAGCCAGATTGAGTCGTAGCCAAGCGCGTCCGCTTCCTGGGCTACGCGAGTCATCGTTTCGTAGGCCTCGACCGGGTCGGGGATACCTACGAGGTCCATGCGCCAGCCCTGGGGCACAATCAAACCATATTTCATTGTCATGCTTGTTTCGCTTTCTTCTATAGAAGTGGAAGGAACTTGATATCTTTATTACGCGCTATGGATGCCGAGAGAGTCAAGGTTTTTTAGGGCAAAAGACTGAGGAGCTGTGTTATACTTGGGGTGAGGCCGGTGCATGTGAAAAAAGGCCATCAGAAGAAACAGGCGGGTTGTGAGCTTTGTTGAATCTACTGTATCGTCGAATGTTACGAGCCATCGGGCTTGGCTTTAACCTCCTCAATGTGCTGCTATTCGGCAATTTGCCTCCATTAGGAAGTGTTTGTGTTCTGGTGGAGAAGGATAGGCGTTATCTACTTGTTGAGCGGCCTGGCGGCACGTTGGTTCTTCCAGGCGGATTTATGCGTTGGCGAGAGCATCCGACACAGACGGCCCGGCGCGAATGCCATGAGGAAACGGGTCTGGTAGTTGAGCCGCGTGAGTTGATCGGCACGTATGCGAATATCAGCAAGGACATCTATCATATGAGTACCTTGCTACTTGCTTATCGGGCTGAAGTAGTTAGCGGTGTATTGCGCGCCAGCATTGAGGGGAAGCCTCTCTGGCTTGATGAAGAGGCCATGCGCAATCGGCTCAAATCGTTTTACCTGCCTGCGCTCGAAGATTATTTTGCGCTGCGCAATAAGTAACAGGGAGATAGGCAAGCGACCGAGTTACTGGCTTCCCGTCATGTCGATGATGCCAGGCCATGAAAAAGGCCCTCCCGTATGTCATGCTGAGCGCCGCGAAGGATCTCGCGCTTGTCGTGTCGAGCCAGTGGGGGCCTCAGATCCTTCGCGGCGCTCAGCATGACATCTGGTGACAGGGATGTAATGGCAAGCAATCCATTAGAATAAGCCGCGTTTTTGACTGCCATTTACAGGGAAAAGCGGCTGAAAAAATTCCAGATGACGACGTTAGCATCGATGGTTTGTGTGGTGTAGCCGAGGCTGGGTATCGGGCTTGAGCCGGGCCAGGTATGCCCGCCATCGCTGATGCGATAATGCTCGACGACGGTACCACTTGCGCAATGCGACCATTCGTAACCTGTCACATCGGCTTTCTGAAAGATCACGGTACTGCTGTTCTGGCATTGATCGATGCCGAGCCAGAGGTTCAGGATGGTCTGAACAGAGGCCATGCCCATGTAGGGATTGCCGTTGTAGGGAGCAAGCTGGTCTGCCTGCCCGTGAATTTCCAGAAATGGTACGGCGCGTGATGGGTTGCAGCCGCCGGGCACATGATAGAATGCTCCCTCGACGGTGGCAAAGGCAGCGATCTGATTGCTCAGAGCGCAGGCGATGCGATAGGCCATACCGCCGCCCTCGGAGTAGCCCGTAACGTAGATGCGATGTGTATCGACGCAGTAGTTGTGTTCGAGGTAGCCAATCAGATCGTTGGTGAACTGCACATCATCGGCATCGCCGGTTGGCCCATGAGTACCAATACCGGCGTTCCAGGATGGCGGGCTATCGACGGCTTGTGGGAAGACAACGATAAAGCCTGCTTTGTCGGCTTCGTTGCCCATGCGCGTATGTTGAGCTGCGTTCTGAGCCGTGTTATCATAGCCGTGATAATTAATCACTACCGGCTGCGGCTGCGAGCCGTAGGAGGGTGGGAGATGCACCAGGAACGTGCGGGTCAATCCGGCGGATTGAAGTGACAGGCTGCTATTCCCTGGCTGATGCGAGGGCAGGTCGCGACACGCCGCAGCTACAGGGGAAGCGCCAGCAGTGGCAACGGGACTTTTCGAGGAAAGGCCGCCAACGGGTAAAATACCGGCGCGCGCGCTGTATAGGCCCGCACCCACAATGAGTAGCAGGGCGATAATGATACCGGACAGGCCAATGATGCGGCGCAGCCGGTGCGAACGCTCTTCATGAAAATTCGACATGTATAGTACTCTACTGGTTGTTACTTCAAAACGAAACGAGTATAGCATGCAAGATATGGATATGACAAATAACCCTTTGCATGCCTCATTGCTAGAAACGTTTTAACTATGAGCAGTGGTACAACAACGGTACTGGGGAGTAGTACGATTCAATGCAACAATTTTTACAAACGGAGATTGTACAGGTAGATGCGCTTTGTCCCGAGGCGGACATTATTGAGCGGGCAGCCTCGCTTTTGAGGAACGGGGAAGTGGTTGTTTTCCCGACCGAAACGGTGTACGGGTTGGGAGGAGACGCCTTTCAACCGGCGGCGCTCGAGCGTATCTTTGCCGCGAAAGGGCGTCCGTTCAGCGATCCCTTAATTGTGCATATCGCGCACGAAGGCGATTTAGAGCAGCTTACGAGACACATTCCTGAAGCAGCGAAGCGGCTGGCAAAAGCCTTTTGGCCGGGGCCGTTGACGTTGATTTTGCCGAAAGGGGAGCGCGTGCCAAAGCTGGTCACAGCAGGCCTGGAGACGGTGGCAGTGCGGATGCCGCGCCACCCGGTCGCGCTTGCCTTGATTCGCGCCCTCGGTTCACCGATTGCCGCCCCGAGCGCCAATCGCTTCATGCACGTCAGCCCGACGACAGCACAGCATGCTTATGATGATCTCGCCGGACGTGTGCCGCTTATCCTTGATGGAGGGCCGTGTGAGGTGGGCGTTGAATCGACGGTGTTGGATTTGCATTCTGATGTGCCGACTATTTTGCGGCCAGGAGGGGTGAGCCTGGAGGTGCTGCGTACTGTGCTGCCGGATGTGCAGCCACCGCGCCCACGACCAGTTCATGAAGAAAGCAGGCAAGAGGAGCAGCAAGCACAGCTTTCCCCAGGCCAGATGCTCCTGCACTACGCGCCATCGGTTCCGCTCCTGCTTTACGATGGCTCTGTTGCGCATATGCGAACGGCTATGCTGCGCGAATTGGAGCGGCGGCAACGACAGGGAGAGCGGGTCGGCGTGCTGGTAGCTGACGAAGACCTGCCGATTTTTGAGGGACATGACGCGATACTTTATAAGCTGGGCAGCGCTCAAAATCCCTCCCAGGTCGCGTCGGCACTATTTGCGGGATTACGCGCCTTAGAGGAGGCGCGTGTTCAGGTGATTCTCTGCCGCAATTTCGATGAGCATGGCTTAGGGCTGGCCGTGAGGGACAGGCTACTCAAGGCTGCCGGTGGCAAAATCATTGAAGTGTAGGGATTTAGGGCTTTGGACGCTTGAAAAAGATGTATCCGTAGAATGAAGCCGTATCCTTGTATGTTCCAGTCATTTCCCAACCGTCTACACCTAGCTGGCTGATCAGTTTATGAATGGAAAGTTTTTTCCAGTCCTTAAGTTCCTGGTCATTCATGAGACGCGGAGACACGCGATTCCCGCCTAGTGTGCTAAAGGATTCCATCTGGATTGTCAAATATTCCCACTTCTGCATTGTATTGCTCCTGCAAGGATGATTGTAGCAATACAATAGACTATCTGTTGAAGATTGTCAATGAAAAATTGTAGTATTTTAGCGATCAACTGCAGAAATCAGCGGCCACAGCAGTCAGGATTTCCGCACACTGCTCAACCTGCTGGATATCTGACCATTCAACGACGGCGTGAGCGCCTTCACCGCCCGGGCCAAAGATGACGGTTGGAATACCGACGGCTGCGAGAAGAGCGGAGTCCATCCAACCGGTTCCACCTACTTCCTCGATCTCGTTTTTGAGGAACTTCTGTGCGCAGTGTAGCACTGTTTGAACGATTGGCTCATCGAGCGAGACTTCGAATGGGTCACGCGCAAGCCCTAATGTATAATCGGCCTGAAAGGTTGGGTCAGTCGAGGTAAGGTTAGTGAGAATATTGCGTATTTCCGCTTCGACTTGCTCCACCGTTTCGCCCGGAATGGTTCTGCGCTCGATGCTGAGCTTGCAGCGTTCGGGATAGCTTGATAGTTCCTGTCCTCCTTCGATGAGCGAGGCGTGTAGAGAGCCATTGCCGAGCAGGCGGTGGGCTGGAACAGTACGCAGAGTTTGATTCAGTTTTTCTAGCTCGACCAGCACGTTGCTCATGTGCATGATGGCATCGACGCCGAGGTCGGGGCGCGAGCCATGCGCGGCTACGCCTTTTGTCACGATGTCAAACCAGGCGAATCCCTTGTGCGCAGTGCAGATATTCAAGTCGGTGGGTTCGGTGACGATAGCGGCGTCTGCTTTCCAGGTTTTCACAATGGCCTGCGTGCCAATGCTCGCGTATTCTTCATCTATTACGGCGGTGACGATCACGTCTCCGCGCAGGTTCAGTTTTTTTGCGGCAGCGCCAGCCGCCATAATAGCCGCAAGACCACCTTTCATGTCATACGCGCCGCGACCATAGAGGCGATTTCCCTCGATATAGGGGTCGTGGGGCCTCTCCATTCCTGTGACACCGACCGTATCCATATGCGCATTGAGCAGGAGCGAGCGACCACCGCCGGAACCACGCGCAAGGCCGATGACGTTGGGACGCCCAGGAACTACTTCATCCCAGATCACTTCTAAGCCTGCCCGTTCGAGCCACTGGAAGACAAAACGCGCAATGGTGCCTTCACCTGCGCCTCCTGGCACAAGATCAGGATTGACGGAATCGATAGCGACAAGTTGGCGTAACAGTTCGGTGGTTTCGCTCATATAAACCCTCTCTCGCTTACGGAACGCGCTGCATGTTAGAAGAGTACCACCAATGGAAGCGGAATGATAGGGTTAAGGGTGCTATTATTCAAGTGCCAGTAATGGAATCAATCAGGGCCTCAATGTCAGGTAGCCTACATCCTATTCTTTCGTTAAGAGGTGATAGATGTTTTGAATATGCTGGCTGTAGCTCTTCATGATAACTTTACCTCCGCAACAGATGGCGGATTTTCAACGCAATTTGTAGCGAAAGCCGGAGTTCCGCGTCCTCCAATGATCTGCCGAGGAGTTCTTCGATGCGGCCCAGGCGGTAGAGCAGGGAATTGCGGTGCAGGTGCATGGCGCGGGCGGTTTCGCTCAGGTTGCCGTTGTAATGGAAGAACTCTTCCAGCGTTTCGAGCAGGGCATTGTTACTTCCGGCGTCCAGGAGTGGGCCGAGGGTTTCCTGGTAGAAATTGGTGAGTTCTTCGTGCCCGTAGAGATAAAAGAGCAATCGGTAGATGCCAAGTTGTGAGAAGGAGTGCAGCTTACCATCGCCGAAGAGTTTGCGCCCGATTTCAAGTGCCTGCTGGGCCTCACGATAGGCATGGGGAATAGCGATGATGCCGGTGGCAAGGCGTCCAATGCCTGCTGAATAGCGGGGGGCCTGTTGCACTCTAGATGTTGCGCGTTCCAGGCGAGTGAGAATGGTTTGCTCGCTGGTTCGCTCGGAGAAAAGATCGTTATCTTGAAAGGGCAGCAGGGCTGTAATACGCCTGGGTTCCATCGATATCCAGCCAGAGGGCCAGATGCGCACCAGCTCATCGCGCAGACGCTTATGCCATTGGGAGCGTGGATTTTCGGGTGGATAGTCTGGTTCCTCGGGAGAGAGTTCAAAGACGGCTACCACCTGCGGAACCGCGAGATCATAGCCTAACAGGCGGGCGCGGGCAATCATTTCCTCTGCCTGCTGGTAGTTTCCTTGCAGCACATCCATTAAAGCTTCGGCGGAGTAGCGGCTCTCTACCTCGCTACGTTCGCGTTCGCGAGCAAATTCGAGGGCAAGAATAGGCGCGACAAGGCCGAGAATCATGCGCTCCAGGTAGTCAAAATTGCTTTCGCGGCTGACCAGTGAGAGGGAGCCGACCAGTTCGTGGCCAATCTGGATTGGACCAGTAATACGAGCCAATCCCATTTGATACAAAGTTTCTTCCGTAAGGTGTGAGGGCAGGTCGAGGGACTGGCTCCCCGGAGGAGCTGCTTGATAGCGGATATTCAGGTGGTCGTCCTGGACGATGACCCACTTGCCGCAATTGGCCGCGAGATGTTCGCAAAGCCCTGCGATACCCGCGCCCTGCACACTCAGTTGCATCATGTGATGAGAGAGTTCGTTGGCCCTGCGCTCGCTCTCGCCACGAAAACTGACGACGAAGGTGATGACCTCGCGTTCGATCTCTTCGAGAGAAACTTTTGGTGGAAGCAGGATCAAAGGGAGATGAAGCTGATTGGCGAGGGCTGTTGCTTCGTCTCCGAGGGCTTCACGCGAGGGAGCGGCTACGGCGATGGCGGCAATGTCCTCCTTATGCAGGCTGCTTATCAGATGAGGAAGCGTTTCATCGAGGCGGCGCAACTGGGAGAGGGTGAGCAGTGCGAGTTCTCCCCCACGCACACTTTCAAAGGCTGGAAGGCGTGCGCGCATGCGTAAGGCCCAGGTGACCTGGTGATCCAGCCCTTCGCTGCCAGCGACCAGCGTTGCATCGCGGGAAACGAGCAGCGTGAGAATATTGCGGACGGACGCCGATGAGATTGGTGATGGTGTAGCGCTCAACATAGCTCAAAAAAAGTGGAAGCGCGGCATTAACGCCGCGCTGTCGTTGTGGTAGCAGTGCCAGCCGCCTTCTGGGCCTTGCGCCTGGCTTCCATTTTTTTCGCTTTGATGCGATGTTTGCGCCACGCGACACGCTTAGTCTTGTTCATAGACTCCACTTCCTTTCATTGTGTATTGTAAAGGCTACTCCTCGATATCGAGGCCGCCTTCAAAGTCGATTTCGGTCATTTCCTCGGATTCGTCAGCGCCGTCGTAGTATTCGTCGTCGTTGCCGAGGTCGTCGTCATCTTCACGATCATAGCGTAACATGCTGTCCTTGATGTATGCGCGGATCGTATCGCCGCCACCCTGGGATGGGAAGCTGACTTTGCCGAACATGCTTGGGTGCTGGTACTCCTCACGAATGATGAGGCGCAGGCCACCATTATCCATCGCCAGAATACCGGCTGCGTAGCGATTTCCGCCCTCCATGAAGTTGATGAGGCGGTTGGCAAGACGCGGCTCAACCTGGCCGATGTCCTGCCCGGCAGCGTTACGTACCAGCAAGGTATGGCCGTTCACATGCAACTGCACGCGGTCGCCGACGCTGACGTTCGCCAGCACTGAGGCGGGCGCGAGATTGATGAGATCGGTGATGCCGGTCTTACCAGTCTCTTCAATGAAGAGTTGCGGGTCAATGCGGTCGGCACTGCTGCCCGCGCGCACAGGAACAGGCGCTTCGACGAGGTGCGCGAGCCGCTCCACATTTTTCTTCGCGATGGTGTTATTGGGGCTATATTTCAACGTCTGTTCGTAGGCCTGTTTGGCTTCGGTGTACTGGCCGAGTTCACTATAGGCCTTGCCCAGACGATTGAGCGCATCTGGCTCGGTTGGAAACAGATTCAGGATGCTGCGGTTGGTATTGACGGCTTCCTCCCACAATCCAGCCTGCGCCTGCTGAATAGCAAGTTCGGTCCATTGCTTTTTCAGCCGCGCCTTTTCTTCCGCCGAGTACGTTTGTGTCATATGACCCTCCTCTATCCCCACTGGGATGTATATGCAATATTTGGGATATTATAGCGCAACCATGCAACCCTGCAAGGACCAGGCAGTGGCCCGTTCGATACGCACCTGGACTAGATCTCCCGGTCGAATGTTTCGCGCTGTTCCGTCTTCCGGCTCGGGCTGGGGGAAGAATACCCATTTGTTTCCCCGGTTGCGCCCTTTCCATTGCTGGCGACCATGACTGAAATTGGCCTCTTCGACCATCACCTCCTGGACGTTACCGACATATTGCTGGTTGATTTCAAGCGCGATGCGGGCCTGGAGGTCTTCAACCGCGTGCAGGCGGCGTTTCTTTTCGGCCAGGGGAATATCGTCCTCCCAACGAGCCGCGACTGTGCCGGGACGCACAGAATAGGCCGCGACATGCACCACGTCGAAGCGAATCTCTTCAAGCAAATCGAGCGTATGCTGGAACTCTTCCTCAGTCTCGCCGCAGAAGCCAACGATGATATCGGTAGAGAGAGTGACGTTGGGCCAGAGTTCGCGCAGGCGGGCAATGCGATGGCGATATTCATCAAGCGTATAGCCGCGCTTCATGCGTTTGAGCATATTGTCGTCGCCCGCCTGAACCGGAATATTCACGTGTTCGCAGACTTTGGGCAGCGCTGCCATGCGCTCGATCATGCTATCGTTCATGTGGCGCGGATAGGAGGTCATGAAGCGGATGCGCTCCAACCCGTCGATCTCGCTCAGATGTTTCATCAGTTCGGCGAGATCGGGCTGGCCGGGCAGATCAAGACCGTATGCCTCGACGGTCTGACCGAGCAGCGTGAGTTCCTTCGCACCTTTGGCAACCAGCGTGGAGGCTTCTGCCACCAGTTCGTCGATGGGACGGCTGCGCTCGCGGCCACGACGGTAGGGAACGATACAGTAAGTACATACTTTGTTGCAGCCGAGAATAACGGGCAGCCACGCGGTGGGACTGGCCAGTTTCTCCTCGATTTTGGTCGGGTAGTGAGCGATGCGCTCGCCCGGTTTGGGCGTAATTGCCATAGGCAGGACGGTGCGCTTGCCGGTGGTGTTGGTCGAGGTGGCGAAAGTTGGCAGCAGGCGCTCGATTGGCTCGACCGGAATAGTTTCACCAGGCGGCAAGAATTCGACATCCAGGCAGCCCGCGCCGGAGATGGGCGTCCAGCGCTCTTCAAGGAAGCGCGGCAGGATGTCGGCCTGCTCGACCTTCATGAACAGGTCGATGTGTGGGTAGCGTTTGCTCAATTCGTCGATGGTTTTCTGGTTGCCGATCATGCAGCCCATCATGGCTACCAGCAGGTCGCTGCGCTTCTCTTTGGCGTGTTTGAGCAGCGCAAGCTGGTTATGCGCCTTCTCCTCGGGCGCTTTACGCACGCTACAGGTATTGAGGATCACGAGGTTGGCCTGCTCCATGCTCGTCTCCTCCCAGCCGAGTTCATCCAGGATAGCCTGAATGCGCTGTGAGTCGGCCTGGTTCATCTGGCAGCCAACCGTCCAGATGTGATATTTTCCTCGCGCAATACTGGTCGTCGTTGTGGTCATCGCGTGCCTCTCTTCAAAGCAATAACTGTTCGTGCGAAATCTTTATGTCAAAAACTCAAAGAAGAGTCTTGTTAAATCAAGGGATTTGTTCTCCACCTGTTTCTAAAGACGGTATTATAGCATAGTCGCAACGGCTTTCATAGCGTTTTGGTGATAGTGCTGCTGTTCTATGATCTTGTCAGAGCTTTCTTATTTTAGAGAAATGGACATGAAGCAGTAGTTCCAAAATAAATAATAAGTGACCCTGGAAATCCAGGGCCACCCTTGACTTCACGTGAAGACTTCGCGTGAGCCAGTTGTTGGTTTAACTGACGCCATGCGCCTCAAATGGCTGCGGTTCGCCAAGACGCCCATCTGACCATGCCACATAGAGCGTGTCATTGTAGTAGGGTGCCTGCGAGAGCGCCTGTACGTAGTTGTCAGTGTAGTCACCGAAGTTCGGAATGATATCCGAGGAGGTATCGATCCAGGCAGAAGGTACGTTAGTAACACGTATCTTATTGCCAGCGCCCGTAGTTTTCGGGCTGAGATTGAGTACGGCATCCACGTTGGTGCTATCGGTGTTGGCGGTGTCGCGTTGGTAGTAGGAGATGTCGAGTAACCCGGATGACTGGGCCTGTCGCAGGGCTGGCATGAGATGCATTCCACCAGTATCAGGGTTAATGCGAACCGGATTGCTTTGTACTGGCCCGAGGCTCACCAGCTTATAGCTCTGGAGCAGAATGTCGCCCAGCGGATGGTAGCGGGTGTCGTTCCAGACAATGGTGACAGTTCCGTAGGGATCGCTCACTGCAATGCGCGGGAAGTCATTTGCGGGAGCTGCGGACGACGGAGTACGGTTAAAGCCAGGGATAAAGGCCGTGTCGATGGAGACGATGTTGACCGAAACCTGCTTCGGCGTTGTTCCGCAGGGAGAAACCGGCGTGAGCGTCAAGCATGTGAAAGGTACATAGGCAACGCGGTTCTGCAAAGGTTCCGTTGTGTTGCAAGGTGCGGGTCCCAGGAAGTTGGTAGCCCAGTTATACTCCCACGCGACGTAGACATCACCACGCTTGATATCTACCGCCGGGTAGGCTCCTTCGTTCTCACAAACCTGAGCTGGCTGTACGATGAGGTACGGGGCCGTTGATGCGCCAGGATAGCAGACAGGAGTAGCAGGCGTGCTGAGATCACAGACGGCCAGTTCGACCTGACCATTGGCAGCCAGTCCTGTAGCGCCAAACCGGTCGTAGCTCGCGTACAACCGACCGCGTGCCGGATCGATTGACAGGAAGTCCTTGTCGAGGAAATCGCCGGGGCCGCCGGTCGCGATAATGAAAGGGCCTTTGCAGGAAATTGTTGCAGATGAGCCGCTGCCCGTGGCTGTGCAGGCATCCATGGCGATATCAGACGTGCCTGCATTGGTGATATACAGACTGCTGATATAGAAGTATACGGCATGCCCTGCTCCACCAGGCTGGTAAATTTCGACACTCGGGTCGCCAAAGTATTTACCGACGGTGCAGTCGTTAGGCAGACCTCCCTCGTCTGTGAAGGACTTGCCGCCATTGGCCGAGAAGCCATAGCCGGTCAGCTCCTCTTTGAACATCGGTGAGGGGCAGGGAGCGAAGAAACCGGTCGAGTCGTTCCATGCTTCAACGACGTAGGTGGCATTGCCTGCGATGGAGGTTTCTGATTGCCCGTAGGCGCGCGTGCCGTTGGGCGTGATATCTTCCTGGAGGTTAGCGGCATCGACGTTCGGACCAAATGAGGTACCGCTGCTCGTGTTCACATGCGAAGCGTTGGCCGACTGAGGACCAAAGCAGTACGTCCAGGCACCTGACGATCCGCCAATGCTTTTGCCAAGCCTGCTACAGAAGGCATTACTGGCTGAGCTGGCCTTCGGCCCTGCTGCGTGGGCACCTGATGCGCTGCGTAGTGCCAGTCCTGCTACAAAGGCGGAGACCAGGGTTCCTATAACCAGGATGGAGAGGATCGCCTTGTTGGTAAATAATTTTTTCATCCTTTAAAAATTCTCCTTAAGCTCCTGTCTCTTCCGTAACAGAGATGGTGCATTGACATAGACGAGAAGGTAAGTACCAATTCCTCCTGTCACAGAAGAGTGTCAAGTTAGAGAGACAGAATTCTACCGGCATCCCCCTGCCGGAGCTGTGGTTACCTGACCTGAACTTCCACAAAGACTTTAGCTAGCATTATTCCGTTGTGAAATATCAAGCGTATAACCATGCCAACTTGAAGAATAAGGAGTATGGTAAACAGCACTTCCCCCTTTCCCCTCAAAAGATCATACCTGAAAATATACTAGTTGTCAAGTAATTTTTTGAAGAATTAAATATAAATACTGATAAATAATGGAATATATTGACATAGTAAGAAACAAGATGAACATTTGGAAAGTAATAAGGCCGAATATAATTTACCTGACAAAAATCGAATTGGTAATCTCATCAATTTGATAAACAGAGCAAAATCATTCGATGAATAAGATGAGCCTGTTTCAGTGGAAGATACCAGATACTCTTTTGCATAGGCATCTTTTTTATTCAGAAACAGGAGTTTCACATGATTGATTGCGGCTAAAGGTAGAAATAGATTTCATGAGAGGATCAATTATGTTTTATTTGTAGTGGATCCAAGAATCTAGACAGTTGTGGAGCCAGAACTTTCAATAATCCCGGCTCGCCATTGGGCTTCAAACTCGACTGGGGTCAGATAGCCTAGAGCCGAGTGAACCCGTTTGTGCATAT
>Ga0209581_1000619_pt1 | contig 63120 bp, 64 predicted proteins | sample Coa_R2_FD_187160 | JGI IMG/M metagenome (GOLD analysis project Ga0209581, IMG submission 187160) | Surface soil microbial communities from Centralia Pennsylvania, which are recovering from an underground coalmine fire - Coalmine... | ecosystem: Environmental > Terrestrial > Soil > Unclassified ...
GCGCTCAAGCGCGCCGGCAATGTGAACGTCGTAGTCAGCGTAGTTGCCATCGTTGTCTATATCGGGATCTCGGCCTTCATGCTCTGGGAGAGCCGCACAACACTGAAGTCGGCCAAAAAACAGACCCAACGGAAATTGCCCCCAACAGAAGGCGCGGCGCCAAAAGCCGATCGCTCCGCCTTCGGCCACGTAACCGAAAAGATTCAACGCACGAAAGTCTGGCCAATGATTTCGCTGCCTACTTCGGGGATAGCCGAAATTTCACTCTGGGTCGTGCTGCTGGTAGCTTTTGTGGGAGGCTTCTTCAGCGGTTTTCTGGGTGGCGGCGCGGGATACATTCGAATGCCATCGATGGTTTACGTGCTGGGCATCCCCACGCATTTGGCCGTGGGAACGGATCTTTTTGAGGTGGTGATCTCCGCCAGTTACGGAACCTTCACTCACGCCATCAAAGGCAACGTGGACATTTTGATCGCGCTGGTGATGCACACCGGCGCGGTAGTCGGCGCGCAAATCGGCGTGGTCGCCACGCAATATTTCGCCGGGCCGAAGATTCGCCTTGCTTTCGTGCCGCTGCCATTGTTGGGCGCGGCCATCGTCATTTACACCCTGGTGACCGGTCACAAACTCTAGCCATGAAGATTCTGATCTGTAGCGATGGAACGCCGGCCACCGAGCCAGTCATTCACCTCGGCGCCCTTCTGGCCAGTCCGCTCCAGGCAGCGACGACGCTGCTGGGCATCTCCGAGACCGCTGCGGACGAACAGCCGCTGCGGCAGGCCCTGCAAAGACAGGCACAGACACTGGCACAAAAAAATATCGCCACAGAGATCATCGTGCAGGCCGGTGACCCTGTGCGGCAGATTCTCGAGCATACATCTGCTGCAAAATACGATCTGGCTATTATCGGCGCGCGATGGACCGGCGCTGTGGGCGACTACTGGCGCTCGAGAAAAACCTACGAAGTCATCAAGACCATCGAACCCCCTGTGCTGGTCGCCATCGGCGATCGCCCGACTTTGCAGCGTTTGCTCGTCTGCACCGGCGGCAAGGAGTTCATCGACCAGGCGGTGCAATTGACCGGCAAACTGGCCGCCGCTCTGCGCGCTTCCGTCACTCTGCTGCACGTAATGGCCGAACCACCTGCCATGTACGCCGACCTTGTGCGCATGGAGGAAAACGTCGATCAGCTCCTCGAATCGAAATCGGAACTGGGGATCAACCTGCGCAGGCAAAAAAAAGAACTCGAACGGCTCGGCATCCCCGTTCATGTCCGGCTTCGGCACGGGATTGTGCTGGATCAGGTTTTTGAAGAAGTGCGCGAGGGACAATACGACCTGATTGTGACCGGCACGTCACGGGCGCGCGGTCTGCTTCGCCACTACATCATGGGCGATTTAACCCGCAGCATCCTCAATCGCTCCGGCGTTCCGGTGCTGGTCGCGCGCGCCGGCCAGCCCAAACCAGCCCGGACATTTTGGAACGCAGTGAAGAGTTTGTGGCGCACACCCCGACAAGCGCATCGCAGCGACCTTCGATTTCCTAGCGTAACGCCTTGAAAAGCGGCACTGACGCGCGAACGACCGCGCCTCCCAAAAAACCAATGGCTGGCAACCGCCGCGTTGGGCGCTGGCTCACTCATCTTGCACGTGAATGGACGCTGGCGAGCTGGCGTCCCATGGCCCCTGCTCCCGCCAGACCCGAACCACACAAATGGGACGACGCGCAGCTCACCGCGGCGTGGATTGGCCATGCAACGGTGCTGATCAATTTTTTTGGAATAAAAATTCTTACCGATCCGGTTCTTTTCCCTCGAATCGGAATTCAGCTTCCCGGATTGACGATCGGCCCAAAACGGCTCGTCGCCCCTGCGCTTCAGGTCCACGAGTTGCCAGCGATCGACCTGGTTCTCCTTTCCCATGCTCACTTTGATCATCTCGACCTGAGAACGCTTTGCTGCTTCGACAATAAAACGCGTCTGATCACAGCGCGCGCCACTGGCGATTTGCTCCGGCGAACGCGATTTCGAGAGATCACCGAGCTGGATTGGGGTCAGCGAAAAATTTTGCAGTTTGGCGCCGGCCAGATCGAGATCGTCGCCTTTGCAGTCAAGCACTGGGGCGCGCGAACCCGGCGCGATCACTACCGCGGTTACAATGGATATCTGCTTTCGCGGAACAGGCGCCGGGTCGTCTTTGCGGGGGACACGGCCATGACGGAGAACTTTGCGCTCGTTGGGCGAGACGGCGCGATCGATCTGGCGATCATGGGAATTGGCGCGTACGAACCGTGGATCCAATCGCATTGCACACCGGAGCAAGCCATCGCAATGGCCAACGCCGCCGGAGCGCGCTTTATCATGCCAGTGCATCACCAAACGTTCCGGCTCAGTTTCGAACCCTTACGGGAACCGATCGAACGCTTTCAAGCCGCCCTGCAAGGTCAACCCGAGCGCATTGCGCTGCGTGAGATCGGCGAAACATTTCTACTGCCGTAAAGCGAATACCGATCTGGCGTTCCTGCGAAAAAGCGCTCGAGCAAATTCGCGCAATGCGCCGCGCGGCACGCTTGCCGGGCGTGTTCAGGGATGCAATGTTGTGCGCGCTCCCGCCGACGTAGCTCAGCCGGTAGAGCAGCGGTTTCGTAAACCGCAGGTCACGGGTTCGAACCCCGTCGTCGGCTCTGGTTCACATCCAGAGGCCCCAGGATAGCAACGCCGAAGCGTCCCGCCAGACGCGGCTGGAACTGTCGCCCAAGACGACGACGATCACGTCCCTGCCGGGCCGCGTCCCGCTGGCGATGAGGCATTTGCCTGCGGCATCCGTGTAACCGGTCTTCATTCCGTTGCAATAAGGAAGCCGGCTGAGCAGCTTGTTCGTGTTTTGGAGTTCCCGCGTGCGGCCATTTGCGTACCGAAAGACAAGCCGCGGGAGACAGACGATCGACCGGATGGTTGGGTTGGCGTACGCCGCGCGAGCGATCAGCGCCAGATCCCGCGCGGTCGAATACTGGCCAGGCACGGGCAATCCATTTGGGTTGACAAAATGCGAATGCACAGCGCCCAGTTCTCGAGCCCGCCGGTTCATGATTTCCGCAAAAGCTTCCACACTGCCGGCGTTGTCCCTGGCCAGACACCGCGCGACGTCATTGGGGCTTTTGACCAGAAGCGCGCGCAAAAGCTCAATGCGACGATAGCTGTCGCCGGCCTTGATTCCCAGCTTTACCGGTTCACACAGGGTATCGGACGGTTGAACCGTGACCGGTTTGTCCAGAAAACCGCTCTCCGCCACGATCAACGCCGTCAGCAATTTTTGTGTGCTGGCCGGCGGCCGAATTTGGTCCGCATTCTTTTCGTACAAAATTTTGCCCGTGTTCGCGTCCACCACGATCACTGACGCAGCGCTGGTCTTCGGTATGCCCTCCGGCGTGTACTCAACTGATGCGGCAACCGATTCCTCGTTTGCCCTGGATTTCGCGCGGACTCGGCGCGAACGCGCATGGCTGGCGGCGGAACTTCTGCGCTTGCGGGTTGGAGTGGTCTCCGCCTCGGTATCGTCGTTGTTTCTGGTGGTGAGCGCTTTTGCCTTGCGCACCGGGCCCGGGCTGTCGCCGGGTCGCACGAGTTCCGAGTCAATAACATCCTGGCTCGATGCGCTGAGCGCCGACAGCAGGAGCAACGCGAATGGCAGCGAGAGTCGGTTGCGCCACGTCATGGCCGGAAAACTAGAAACAAAACTTTTATTCACGCAAGCGGGGCGCCACCAGGCTACGATTTGCGGCTGCGCTCAATCAGCTCGATCTCGTAGCCTTCCGGGGCATCGATAAAGGCGATGCGGCCGCCGTTGGTAGAATGCGGTCCATCAGAGAGCGGGTAACCTTTGGCAGCAGCATGCTGCGCGAACTCGTCCAGGGCCTCCACTTCAAAGGCCAGATGTGTCAGATCGGGGCCGACGACCACCGGGCCGCTCTGGTCGAATTTGCAAATCTCAATTTCCTCCTCGCTGCCGGGCGCTTTGAAAAACACCAGTTGCGAGCCGCGACCGGAGGTTTGCCGCCGCAGCTCCTGAAGTCCCAGCACATCTTTGTAAAAAGAGACGGTTTTCTCCAAATCGTGCACCCGGTAGCGCGTGTGCAGCAATCTTTTGACCATGCCTCTACGCTATTGCTTTAAGCGCGGGATTCAAACTGCGAGGCGGCATTCTGTGAACGTTTGCTCCGCGTGCGACTTCGATTACGCTTCGTTCCTGCCGCGCAGGCGCTGAACGAATGAAAAAAATCGGAATTCTCTTTGGCCAGGAACAGAGTTTCCCGCCGGCGTTTGTCGAGCGCGTAAACGAAAAGACCGGCGGCAGGGAGATCACCGCGGAGTTTGTGCGTATCGACAAAGTGATCCAGGGCGAACCGTGCGGCTACGACGTTATCATCGATCGCATCTCGCAGGATGTGCCGTTCTATCGGGCGTGGCTGAAAAATGCCGCGCTCACAGGAACAGCGGTGGTCAATAATCCGTTCTGGTGGAGCGCCGACGACAAATTTTTCAACAACGCGCTGGCGACAAAAATCGGCGTGGCCGTTCCACGCACGGTGTTGCTTCCCTCCAACCAGCATCCACCCGATACAAACGAGCGCTCCTTCCGGAATCTGGCGTATCCGCTCGATTGGGAAGCCATCTTTGATTACGTCGGCTGGCCGGCATTTTTCAAACCATTCGCCGGCGGCGGCTGGAAGAACGTGTACCGCCTGCATAATGCGGACGAATTTTTCCGGGCGTACAGCGAGACTGGCCAATTGGTGATGATGTTGCAGGAGGAGATCAACTTCGACATGTATTTCCGCTGTTATTGCATCGACCAGCGACACGTGCGCATCATGCCCTATGAACCGCGCCACCCGTTTCACCTGCGTTATCAAACCGAGTGGCACGCGCCTGCGGAGATTTTGCAGAAAGTCGAAGAAGGAGTGCTCCGTCTGAACCGCTTTCTCGGCTACGACTTGAACACGGTCGAGTTTGCCGTGCGCGACGGCGTCCCCTATGCCATTGATTTCTGCAACCCGGCGCCGGACGCCGAAGCGGCGTCGGTGGGCCAGGCCAATTTCCAATGGGTGGTGGAAGCGGTAGCCGAGATGGCCATTCGCAAAGCGCGCGAGCACATCCCTGGAGGGAACAATTTGACCTGGGGGGAATTTCTGCAAAGCGCGGTGCCAGGGCGCGCGCCTGGCGCCTGAAGCCGATTCGCCGCCGGTGCGCTCCCACGAGCACGCCGCGTACTGACCCGGCGCCGCACTTTAGAACCGTGCATGACACCAGGCCGTTTTTGAGGGAAACTCCAGCTCCCCTCCATGAGCGCAAAAAACCACACGTTCACCCTCGGGATTGAGGAAGAGTTCGCCATCATCGACCCCCAAACGCGGGAGCTGCGTTCCCACATTCATGAAATTCTTGAACCGGGAAAAGTTCTTCTCAAGGAACAGATCAAACCCGAAATGCACCAGTCGGTGGTCGAACTGGGCACGGAAGTTTGCGATTCCATCGATTGCGTCCGCGCGCATGTAATCGAGTTGCGCAGCAGGCTCGCGGAACTGGCCGGCCGCAGCGGATTAAAAATCGCCTCCATGGGCACGCATCCGTTTTCGCACTGGCGCCATCAGCAGATCACAGAAGGCGAACGCTACAAGCAGATCATCGAAGACATGCAACTGCTCGCGCGGGCGAACCTGATCTTCGGGCTTCACGTGCATGTCGGCGTGCCGGATCGCGAGAGCGCCATCCACGTAATGAATCAGGCCCGCTATTTTCTCCCGCACATTTACGCGCTTTCGGTCAACTCGCCTTTCTGGGTGGGAGAAAACACGGGACTGAAAGGTTATCGCCTGAAAGTCTTCGAGCGCTTCCCGCGCACCGGCATCCCCGATTCGTTTGATTCGCTCTCCGAATATGAGGATTACTGCAAACTGCTGGTCAAAACCGGTTGCATCGACAACGCCAAGAAAATCTGGTGGGACATCCGGCTGCATCCCTTCTTCAACACACTGGAGGTGCGCGTGTGCGACGCGCAAACGCGCGTTGACGATACGGTGGCGATAGCGGCCCTTATCCAGGCGGTCATCGCCAAACTCTTCAAATTACTCCGGCAAAACGTCACCTTCCGCATTTACCGGCGCCGGCTTCTGGATGAAAATCGCTGGCGCGCAGCCCGCTACGGACTGGACGGTAAACTGATCGATTTCGGCAAGGAAACCGAAGTGGACGAACGCACTCTGCTTAACGAGTTACTCGAATTTGTCAGCAGCGAGGTAAAGGAGTTCGGCACACAGCGCGAGATGGCGCATCTGGAACGTATCATGCGCGAGGGCACGGGCGCAGATCGTCAGCTTGCCGTATGGGAGCGCACCCGCGACATGAAGGCTGTGGTCGATCACATCGTCGCAGAAACGTACCAGGATCTCGCGGTAGCGCCCCAGTAGCTGCTGAGCAAAGGGCGAGAGTCGTTCTCTATTTACCCTGAAAACCTTGCAAGAGCGACGGCAGCAAACTGGTCAGCCGCTGCTGATGATCCGTTGACGGATCAATTTGGCCGGCTGGTGTCAGATGATCGACAATCTTTGGCAGGTATTCAGCGAGAAATCCAGAGACCAACGCCGGGTCCAGTCCCATTCTCGCCGCGACGGCTCTGATCTGCTCGGAGCCAAGCGCATTTTGGATCTGATCGCCCGAGATCGGTTGGTTTTCCCCCGTGCCCACCCATGAGGCGAACGCCGCGCCCTGGCCGCTCTGGGCAAATCTGTTCGCCAATCCCTCCAGTCCGCCGTTTTGCGCAAGCAGGCCTCCGACGATTCCGACAAGTGGATTCGTTTGAGCCGATGCATCGCTGTTACCGCTGACCGCCCCCAGTATTGAATCAAGTAACCCCATATTTTAAGTCTCCGCTTGTTAACTGTTTGCTTTCACTGAAAAAAATCGGCCTCGCTCCATCGCTGCGCCTTTGCGCCTCCGTCCCTCCGCCCATGCTGCCGCAGCCGCGGTTCCAAGCGCAAGAATAATTTTCTAACAATCGCCAGAAACGGCTTGATCACCTTTGCGCGAAAGGACAGAAGATTCGAAGGGGCTTTCCCTGCTGCTCACGAGTTGAACTGATCGAACGATGGAACCTGCGGAAGCTCTCACTACCGCCGCGCAGATTGCCGTGGCACTCGCCGGTTTCGCGGGCGTGGTGGTTGTGTTTCGACGCGAATCGGTGCACGAATGGCCGGCAGTCGATAAATTCCGACTGCGACTGTTGCTGCTCAATTCCGTGTTGCCGTTTGGCCTCTGCATGCTGGGACTGCTCTTGCTGACTGTTGAATCCGCATCGACAGCAATTTGGGAACTGTGCAGCGGCGCATCGTTCGTTGTCCTGTCGCTCTTTGCGGTTAGCGTAACCGCCGATTTTCGCCGCCTGAGCGGGCAACGATTGCGAAGCATGCGCAGCAACGCGGTGTTTTTTATCTTCAGCGCCCTGGGAATGGTCGCGACGTTATTGCAGCTTTATAATGCCGCTCTGCTCCAGGCGTTCTGGCCGTTCTTCGCGGGAATCGCATTCCAACTGGTCGGCGCCATGTTCCAATTCGTAAGGATGGTTCTGGCGCTTCCCGAATAACGAACGGCGGCGACAGAATTCGCCTACGATGCGGGCTCGGTATCGTGGAGGCGGCCGTAATCGACGGTGAGCTTGCCGCCGCCGTGCTCGGTGTAGATTTCCGCAAAGCGTTCGCCAAAGCGGACATCTCGCCAGGTGTAATCTCTTTGCGACTGCACCGGCGCGGCAATGATGGGATCAATTCCCACGACCGAAACGGCGAACAGGGCGCGGCTGTTTCGCAGCGACTCGGGGGTGACGCCGTGCAGTGGGCTGCTCTCGTCGATCACGTGCCGCAGCGTCAGCGCGGCGGGAAAGAGGATCACGCGATCGAACTGAAGTTTGAGCGGGTAAAAATACCGAAAATCGCCGCCCTCCAGCAACGGTTCGTCGCGCATAAACATGATCCGAAACTCCGTATCCACCATGGTATGCTGATTTTGATTGCCGATGCGCACCATGAGCGTTGGGCGCCCGTTCAACGACCCGATCACCATCGAGTTGCTAAAAGCAATGTGCGCCACGGGCCGAGAGAAGCGTACGAAAATGAGCCCGGTAATGACCGCGAACAAAAAGATGCCGCTCATGATCTCGATGGTGGTGATCACGTGGCCATAGAGCGTTTGCGGATACATGTGGCCGTAGCCAACCGTGGCCAGGGTCTGCACACTGAAAAAGAAACAGTCGAAAAACCAATGCCCACCAGTGCTGCCGGCGATGCTCTCCGGTTCGAGACTGAAAAGCGCCGCGAAGAACAGATTGAGCCCCACATAAACCCCCGCCACCAGCGCGGCGAATTGCGGCCAGCGCAATCCCAGCAGCCACCGGTAGGCATCGCGCCATTGCCAGCGGTCGGTGTTAACCTTCACAAACTCAACCTGACCCGCCCGGACGGAAACGCGGCCGGGACTTCGTTTCTTTGCTTTCCTTTTCATGCTTGACTCAATCTGCGTCTGTCACCGTCTGTTGAACAAATCGGAGAATGGCGTCCAGAATCCCCTGATCGGCGTGATCCTGCGTTTCTGGCATTTCTGGAAGCCGGCGTCGCGGCACACGCAAAGAATGATCGGCGCCTTCGACGACATGCAAAAAATTTCGCGCGTTCATTTGTGCTCGCACCCGCTCCAAAATGTCCAGCGGACACAACGCGTCGCGCGTGCCCTGGATAAAAAGGATCGGCGTCCGGAGCGCATGCAGAAGCTGGTCGCGCAGTTTTGTGCAATCACCCATGGCGCACAACGGATATCCGAGGCAAACAAGGCCGGCTACATCTTCCTCCAGCGAGACATGACAACCGACGCGCCCGCCCATGCTTTTTCCGACCAGAAAGACGTTGGTGTTCCCATGTTTTTCACGGGCTCTGGCCAGCGCGTCGCGGTGCGCGGCGATCAATTTAGGCAAAGGATCGGGACGTTTCCGGCCCTCGCTCATGTAGGGATAATCGAATGTCTCCACAACGCCGAGCGCCGATAAACGTCTCGTCCATTTTTGCATCCAGGGCGACGAGGAAGGAGCGCCGGCCCCGGGAGCAAAAAGCAAAAGAGGCCGCATCTTATTCCTCCGGCTGCCTGCCGGACTTGCTTTAGTTGATTGTTACCACGGTGCCCACGGGTATCTCGGAGAAAAATTTTCGCGCCGTTTCCTCGGGCAACCGGATACAGCCATGCGACGCCGGATAATTCGGCACGAAGCCGGCGTGCATCCCAAAGTCGAGACAGCTCAGGCGCATGAAATACGGCATATCCACATGGTAAATCGTGGAACGATGATAGCGCTCCTTATTGGTGACGACAAATTCGCCTCTTTTTGTGGAGTAACCCGGCCGCCCGGTGGAGCAGTGGGCGCGGTACACCGGCACATTATTTTTCAGAAGTGCAACCCGCTGCAACGCCAGAGAGATCTCGATTCGCAGTTTGTCTGGAGGCGGTCCGCCGCCAAGAAGAATCTGAGCCGCGCGCCAGTGACCGGTCTCGGCAGCGATATCCAGCGCCGACATTTTATCGCGACTGGTCAGGCGGCTGTGGCTCGCGCCCCCTTGAAGGAGAGCGCGCGCGTAATCGTCCTGCCCAAGGCCAGCGGCCAGCATTAGCACGGTAAGACCTCTGTCCTCCTCGATGTAACTGCGCAGCGATTTCGATGGGATGAGCGCCAAAAAATCGGCGTCGCAATGCGGCGGCAGAACCGTGTTTGGATCAGCCCCGCAAGCCAGCAGCGTATCAAAAAGCGGGCTGTTATTTTGCGCGATTGCGTAAGCGAGCAAGGGCACTTTTTTCCCTTCGGGGGTCGGAGGCGAGGAATGTTTGCTCAGCAATTGCCGGATTTGCTCTTTATCGTCGGCAACCAGCGCCTGCCTGAGGGCGCGCCGGGTGCTGCTTCGCCACTGCGACATGGCCGGCCACTGCTCCACAATAATCCGGACAATCTCCGCGTTGCCCCCATCCAGTGCCATTCCCAACAGGTCCCGGCCATCTTTGCACGCCGCCTCCGGACGCAGATCCGCCGAGCGCGCCCTGAGGACCTGGAACATGGCAAGATTGCCGTGCATTGCCGCCGCCATCAGCGGAGTAAGACCGTCCCTGTCGGCCAGATCAACCCTGGCTCCGGCATCGACGAGCTTCTGCGCGGTTTTCCAATCTCCGCGCATCGTTGCAAGCAACAAAGGCGTGCGCCCTTGAGCGTCGCGTCCGTTTGGATCGACCTTTTCCATCAGGCACAACTCAACAAGCGAGTCGCGCCCCAAAGCGACTGCGCGAACCAGTTCGTCGGAGGAAATCGCAATGCGCGCCGGCGGCTCCGGCCCCAGCGCCGTCGCCCACGAAAGAATCAAAACGCTGATGCCGGCCCAAAAGAGACGGCGCCACTTCAAAACGCGCATAGGCAGTGGTTCAAAGAGGAGTATATCGGCGCCGGCGAAGCAATCCAGCGGAGCCGCCTCCTGCGGGGCTGCGCGAGGCGAAGCCGCAGGCAGCAGATCAGCCGACTCGCAAATGCCAACCGGCATTGGACGCCGCGCGTTGAACGTTGCATGTTGGGCACTGTCCAAATTGCAACTCATGCGCCGTGTCATTTTGATTTTGTGCCTTGCGCTCAGTACATCGTTTGCGGCTCCGCCAGAGGCCGCTCCCGCCTCGTCGGTTCGCCCTGCCGCTTCCGCGGTGGATGCCGGCGAGGACGTCATTCACCAGTTGAACAACGCGTTTGCCAGGGTTTTTGAAACGGTGGCGCCAAGCGTCGTCATCATCGAAACTTCCAAGAAGAACGACGCCGGCGACAACTCGCCGCTGGACGACCTGTTCTTTCAGGGGCCGCCCGACGAGAACAATCCCCGACGTCGTCCCGACAATTTGCCGCCGGTGCAAAGCGAAGGCTCGGGCTTCATTGTGCGGCCCGATGGCTATATCTTCACAAACTTTCACGTGGTCGAAGGTGCGGAGAAAATTAACGTGAAATTGAAAGATGGCCGGACCTTTCCGGCGCGCGTGGCTGGGACGGATGAAAAGACGGACATCGCAGTCATCAAAATTGACGCCAAAAATCTCCCCGTAGCCGAGCTCGGCGACAGCGACGCGGTGCGCGTGGGGCAACTGGCCTTTGCCATAGGCGCGCCGTTCAAGCTCGATTACACCTTCACTTACGGCGTGATCAGCGGAAAGGGACGAAGCAAATTGCTACAGACCGGCGGCTATTCCATCTCGGATTACCTGCAGACCGACGCCTCGATTAATCCCGGAAACAGCGGCGGTCCTTTGTGCGATATCGACGGCAAAGTGATCGGCATGAATACGCTCATCAACGGAATGAACCGCGGCCTCGGTTTCGCCATCCCCATAAACATGGTCAAGGAAATTGGCAGTCAGCTTGTCGCAGGCCGCAAAATTGTGCGGCCCTGGCTGGGTATTCGCATCGAAACTTTGGGAGATGATCCCGCCATACGCGATTTGTTCAAAGGCGCCGACAAAGGCGTCGTGGTGCGCATCATCGAGGCGGATGCGCCTGCTTCTAAAAGCGATTTGCGGCCTTTCGATCTGATTACGCAGGTGGATGGCAAGGCGGTGGAAACCGATTCGCAGCTGCAGCAGGAGATTCTAAAAAAGAAAATCGGCCAAAAACTGGAGCTGACGGTCTGGCGCAAAGGGCGGGTCATCAAGGTCCCCGTCCAGACCGGAGAATTGCCGGACGAAATTACGCGGGCATCCAATGTGCCGCCGCAGCCGGTTCAGCCGCGCCAGCAGGAGATTGGCAAGTTCGGCTTGCAGGTGCAGGAGATCACGAAGGAGGTTGCCCAGCGGCTGCACCTGCCGGAGCATCGCGGCGTTCTGGTCACGGATGTGGAGGAGAACAGCATCGCTGCCGCTCAGGACATCCAGCGCGACGACGTCATCACGGAAGTGGACGGCAAACCGATCACCGACGTGAAATCATTTCGCGAAGCCCTGCGGCAGGCGGATCCCAAACGCGGCGTTCTCCTTTACCTGGACCGAAAAGGCAGCAAAACTTTCGCCGTGCTAAAAGCTGGCGACTGAGTTTGGGAATTCCAACTCCGCCTCCCCGATGGAGGCCTTTTTGCCACGCGCGACCTGCAGCCGACCGGCTACGCGCCCCGGCTGTTCACAATTAGCAGCACGATGCCGCCAGCCAGACAGATCACCCCCAGCGCTGGCGGAAACGGAATCGTATGCTCCTTCTCCGCAGTAGCCTGGATCGGACCCAGCTCGACCACTTTCTCCCGTTTGGTGTACGTAAAACCGCCCCAGACAAGCGAGACGATCCCAATCACGATAAGGACGATGCCGATGATGCCAGTCGCTTTCATTGCGGGGAGGCTATAACGACCGGCGTCCCTGGATCAAATTAATAATCAACACCACCAGCGCGATCACGAGCAGGATGTGAATCAAGCCCCCAAGGGTGTAGGAGGTTACCAGTCCAAGCAGCCAGAGTATCAGCAGAATCACAAACAGGGTCCAGAGCATAGGGTTGTTCCTTTCGGGTCAAAGTTACACCTCTTTTTCGTGGAAGGCGATCCCGATGCGCTTATGACAGCGCAAAATTTTCGCCCCACTCCGGAAGCGGCGCATGGCGCTTTGCGACAAACCATCGGCTACCGCTTATCGAGTACCGCTCGCAAATTCCAGTCATTGGCTTCCAGCAAAGCCCGCGCAGAATCGTAGTCGCATTGCGCGAGCTGGGCCAGCACACGCGCGGCGCGATCGCGCAGTTTCTGGCTGGTTGCATGGAGGTTAAGCATCAAATTGCTGCGTACCTTGCCAAGCGCGACCATGGCGCCAGTGCTGATGATATTCAGAGCGACTTTGGTGGCCGTGCCGGCTTTGAGACGCGTCGAGCCGGTGAGAATTTCCGGTCCGACGGCCAGTGGAATCGCGAGATCAGTGTCCGCCGCTGCCACCGAATTCCCTGAGCCGTCTGCGGCGGCCGGATTACAGGTCAGCAAAATTGTTTTTGCGCCCCGGGCCTTCGCGCGACCGAGGGCGCCGAGCACAAAGGGCGTGCGACCGCTCGCGCTGATCCCCACAACGACGTCCCCATTGGTCACTCCGCGCTCCTGCACCGCTACGGCACCGGCGCCTGCTTCGTCCTCGGCGCCTTCCACGCTGCGATAAAGCGCGGTCACGCCGCCGGCGATTATCCCCTGCACCAGATCAGCAGGCGCGCCGAAAGTGGGAGGAATTTCGCTCGCGTCGAGAACGGCCACACGTCCGCTGCTGCCCGCGCCCACATAAAACAAGCGCCCGCCGCCGCGAAGCGAACCGGCGACAAGTTCAACCGCCTTGACCAGCTGCTGAACCGCCTTGCGCAACGCCTCCTGTACGAGCCGCTCTTCCTCCACGAAGAGTTCCACCAGTTGCTGCACACTCATTTTCTCCAGATTCTCCGAGCGCGGATTGCGCCGTTCGGTAAGGGCAACGGCCAGATTTTCGATCACGCCCGGGGACGGCTTGGGATAAAACGCGGCTGGTTCAGTAGTCTGGGCAGCCAGCCAGGCCGCGCCGAGCTCGGGCGTCCGTTCGGAGATTGCCACGCGCGCATCGGGAAGATTCTTTTTCAGTCTCCGGCGAAACGCGTGAGTATAAATCGAATCACGATGGAAAAGGCCGCCCATTAACACGACTTTGGGCGCAAGCAGATGCAGACGGCAGGCGATCGCCTCGGTGTAAGCGCACAAAACGCGCGCGCCATCCTCAATAATCTCCGTAACGCGCGCATCGCCGCCCGCAGCGGCTTCAAAAACAATCGGAGCTAGCATGGCAATTTCCATCTTGTCCGCGGTCAACGCCCAGCGCACCAGCTCGTCGAGATTGTTCAGGCAAAGCGCCCGCAGAATCGTTGCGGTCAACGGCATTTCGCCGCGATGCAGATCGTGCTCGCGCAACAGGAGGCGCAGCGCTTCAATCACGATGGAATAACCGCCGCCTGCGTCGCCCAGGATATGACCCCAACCCCCTGCTTTTTCAATCTGGCTGCCGCGGCGCCCCGTCACTGATGATCCGCTTCCGGCATTCACCACGATGCCGTCGCCGTGATCCAAAGCCGCCGCCAGCCCAGACTCGCGGTCGCTGCCGACGACGATTTTGGCCTGCGGCCAAATCTGCCCGCAGGTTTCCACCAACGACGCGCGATCTTCGTCCGTGCTGCAACCCGCCAGAAAAACTCCCACGCGATCCACCTGCCTCGGCAACGCAGAGAAAATTTCCCGCAAACGTTCCGGCGTGGTCAGGCGCAAATTGGAGGGCGGTAGTTTCCCCAGATCGCAAATTTTGAATTGCGCGCCATTCGGGCCGGGATCGCCGCCTTCCGCCACAGTTTCCACCAGCACCCAGGCAGTCTTTGTGCCGCCGCCTTCCACGCCGAGAATGCGCTCGCCAGGCTTCACGCTCGACTATCAATACCTCTCTTTGCTGAGAATTAAAAGGCAGATCGTCCTGTTTCGCGGCTGGCGGGAACGCCTTTGCGCTCCCGAGTCGAAACCGCTGAGATCAGCGGCTCGGCCTTTGCCGAAACTCTGCAGGTTCGTATCGTGATTGACAGCCAAATCAGGTTCGATGGACGAAAAGCAGGCCGCAAAACGGGTCGAACAATTGCGGGAGGAAATCCGCAAACACGACCGGCTCTATTACGAGGAAGCCGCGCCAATCATCAGCGACCGGGAATATGATCGGCTTTACCGGGAACTGGTGGAGCTGGAAACTGAGTTTCCGCAGCTGCTCACTCCCGATTCCCCAACCCAGCGCGTCGGCGGCAAGCCGCTGCAGGCTTTTGCCCAAATTCAGCATCGGCTGCCCATGCTCAGCCTCGACAACACTTACTCCGAAGAGGAAGTAGTGGCTTTTTACAAGCGCATCAGCCGCCTTTTGCCCGATGAGAAAATCCCGGTGGTGATTGAGCCAAAAGTGGACGGCGTCGCTGTCTCGCTGCTGTACGAAGATGGAAATTTAAAATACGGCGCCACGCGCGGCGACGGATTCGTGGGCGACGATATCACGCAAAACATCAAAACCATTCGCGCCGTGCCGCACAAATTGCCGGGCCATGCTCCGAAGCTTTTCGAAGTGCGCGGCGAAGTTTACATGGACAAGGATGGCTTTCAAAAACTGAACGAGGAAAGAAAAAAGCAAGGCAAACCGCTCTTTGCCAACCCGCGCAATGCGGCGGCCGGTTCCTTGAAACATCTTGACCCAAACGCCGTGGCCCGGCGGCCGCTAGGCATCGTGCTGTACGGCACCGGCGTGATCGAAGGGCTCGATCTGAAGCGGCATTCCGAGCTGTTTCCGTTGCTGAAAAAATTTGGCCTGCCGCACAGCGAACGATGGTGGCTGGCCGAATCGGTGGACCAAATCCTCGACGCAATTCAGCAGCTGAACCGCATCCGGGTCGAATTCAAGTATCAGACAGACGGCGCGGTGATCAAAGTCGATTCCTTCGAACAGCGGGAACGGCTGGGTTCTACAGCCAAATCGCCGCGCTGGGCCATTGCCTACAAATATGCTGCGGAACGCGTAGAGACGCGCCTCAAAGACATCATCATCCAGGTGGGACGCACGGGAATTCTCACCCCGGTTGCCGTCCTTGAGCCGGTGTTCGTGAGCGGGAGCACCGTTGGGCGCGCCACGTTGCACAACGAAGACGAGATCAAACGCAAAGACATCCGCATCGGCGACACAGTGGTTGTGGAGAAAGCCGGGGAAGTGATTCCCGCGGTTGTGGAGGTCGTCAAATCGAAGCGACCGCGCGACGCCAGGCCGTTCGATTTCGCCAAACATATCCAGGGCAAATGCCCGGTGTGCGGCGGTCCGATCAGCCGCGATCCGGAATTTGTCGCCTGGCGCTGTGAAAATCTGCATTGCCCCGCCCAGACCACGCGGCGTGTGGAATTTTTCGCCGCCCGCGGCGCGCTGGACATCGAAGGCATAGGCGGCATTGTCGCGGACAAACTGGTCGAACGCGGCCTGGTGCGCGAACCGCTGGATTTATTTGAGCTGACAACCGAACAACTGGCAAAATTGAATCTCGGCACCGAGGAAGCGCCCCGCGTGTTCGGCGAGAAAAACGCAACCAAGGCCATCAAAGCAATCGAGCGCGCCCGCACACTGCCGCTTTCCCGCTGGTTGTTCGCTCTTGCCATTCCAGACGTTGGAAAAACAACGGCGACAGTGCTCGCCCGGTTCCACGACACCATCGAGGAGGTGGCGACTTCCCATCTGCTCCGCGACGTCCTTGCATACCACGAGAAGGGAAAAAATGAGCGCAAAGAAATAGCCCAACGGCTCATCAAGGCGGGGTTTGCCAAACCGTCAAAGAGCAAGGCCGATAGCGAACGCGGCATCGTCACCGAAGTGGGCCCGGTGGCGGCGAGGAGCGTGCTCGACTTCTTCGCATCGGCGAGCGGCAAAAAAATTCTGCGCCGAATGAAAGAGCTCGGCATTCACCCGAGCAGCGAAAAGGTTTCACCGAAAAAAGCGGCTCAACTGCCTCTGGCTGGAAAGACTTTTGTGCTTACCGGCACTCTGCCCTCGATGACCCGCGAAGAAGCAACTCAAAAGATCGAAGCGCTCGGGGGCCACGTCACCGGCAGCGTCAGCAAAAACACCGATTACGTTCTGGCAGGCGCAGAGCCCGGCAGCAAACTGGACAAGGCAAAAGAGCTCGGCGTTCCCGTCATCGATGAAGCTGCGTTCAAAAAGATGTGGTGACCCCGGCGTGACACAGGAGCCCAGCGATTGCCATCGTGGAATGCTGGTCTTCGTTGCTGACGCGATCGACGAGGTGAAGCGGGCTCTCGAGCTGGATCCGCTCTCGCTGTTCATCAATGCAGACCTGGGTCGAACCTGTTATTTCGCGCGCCCTCTTTGGTGAATTGTGTTTCTTTAGTCGTAGCCGAGTGAGTGCGGTATGCAAATTTCACGCGGGCGAAGGTCTAGTAGAGTCGGCGGGACAACAGCGATGCTCCTGGTCTTTGTCCATCAATTCGATTTCGCGTTTCAACTTTTCGTTCTCAAGATGTTTGCGTTCGAGATCGAGTTGGATGGAACGCTTGAGCGCCGGTTCACAAACGTCGCATTCGTCGAGACAACCTTTGACAAGCACGCCGGGAGTAGGCAGCGCAGATTCGACCTCGAATGAGAATTTCTTTTTCGCGGCAGGCGAAACAACTCCACCGACTTTGTCGAGCAAACCTTCCTTGACCAAGTCCTGATTCACTTGCTTGAGCGCCGCTTCGCGCACGTTAACAGGCAACGCTTCGGTGGCGCCCGGAAACACAGCCCGGCCTGCTGCTGCGACTTCGGCGCTCAGTCGTGCGCGGGATTGTGTATCTGTTGCCAGCACGTTTACCGAGGTCACTCCAACCGCATTACTCGGCGCCAGTGGATTGAGCGCCACCTTGGTGAAATCATTCGCAGGGTCCAGGATAACCCGGCGCTCAATGGCTTCCAGCGTGTACTTCACAGTCTGGGTTTTATTGATTTGATAGAACAAAAACGTGACCGCGTGGCATTGATTTGGATTGGTAAATTCGCGCGAGGCCGATTCGAAATGGTCTTCCGATTGCCCTTCGGCATGCGAGCGGCTTTGCACCTCCCCAATCGACATGCTCGATGCCTTGCGCACGCCTTGCTCCGACGAATGATGAGATGACTGCGCATGAGCCGTATGCTCAGCCGCGAACGTGGCGGTGGAATTGGCATCGAAATTGCCGCTCATGCTTGCCGAGCCGCCAAGGCCCAAAATGTCAACGCCGGCATCAGCTTTGCCATCCACGTGCGCATGGGATTGATTGCTGGAATTGGCGGTGTCGCGTGAATTGGTGTCGAAGAGCGAATCGCTCATGCTCTGCAGATACATCGATTCCTCCGACGATTGTGTGTTGCGATACGAGAGCGAACTCGAGGCATCGAACGTGAAGCGAGTGCGCCGATCCGAGGTAAACAACTTCACCTTTTCACCCGGCAACAGGGTTGTCGTGTACAATAAATCCCCAAGCGCCAGCGGTCCCCGACAGCGCGTGAGGCGAAAATGCAGTTTCACCTCCACCGGCACGGTCCTGCGGCCAATGGCACGAGGGTCTCTGACGGGGACTGTAACGTTATGCGTGAGCCGGTAGAAAAAATCCAGCTTGTCACAAATGTCGAGCGCCTTAAGTGACGGGCAACACGGCACAGCCGCCAGGTGTGTCGCCGGCCTACTTTTGGTTTCAGTTTGATTGCTCATGATGTTCTGTTGTTGTCGAGGCAGCGTTTTCCTCGTCTTCGATGATTGTCTCAGAGGTCATCCTTTTTTACAAAGGAAATATTCCGGAGCGTTTCAAAAAATCGCTCCGCCGCGTTCAATTGTTAAATTGTTCAAGCGTGAAGCGGAGGCAGCAGGGGTAACACGGAGCCAGAGTTGCGACTGGGACAGCAGTCGTCGGCTGCCCGATAGGATTTCTAATTCCCATCACGGCCGATTACCTGAATGACTTCGCCCGGATTCCAAGCGTTGCCGCGCCAGATCTTCACAATCCTGCCGTCTTTATTGACTAAGGCCGTGGCCAAGCCATGGGAAATTGTGCCACCTTCAGGTTGCCGATAAACCGAAAACGCGCGGCTGAGCACGTCGATGGACTTCTCCTCCGCGGTAGCGAATGTCCAGATTTGCAGATCGGCATGATGAAACGCCGCATAATCGCTCAATACTTTGGGTGTATCGTAGGCGGGATCGAGCGTAATGCTGAGCAAACGGGTTCTTGCCAGCTCGCCGCTGGCGGCTTTAATCGCGGCCTGCAACTGCTCGAAATTACTGGACATCAGCGGACAAAAGTTTGGCAGCGGACAGCGGGTAAAAATGAACGTGAGTACGAATGGTCGGCCGCGAAAATTCTCCAGAGTGATGCGCTCACCGTCCTGGTTCCTGAGATCAAAGGGCGGCACTTGGTCGCCTTCCTTCAAACGCGCGTAACCAGGGCTTGCACCGGAGAGGCTTCGAGGGGGTGCGGTTCTCGCCTCGGGAAGGTTCACATCGCCGATGCCGATTTTGCTTATGTGATCGATCCAGGAATCACTTTTCGTTACCGTCAGGCGAAATGAGATGGCGTCGCCCGTTTTGAGGTTGGCAATTTCTTTTCGGTGCCGCGCCACAAACGGCATGGTCATCGATGGCATGAAGCCAGGAATGTCTTCGTGCTGAATCTCAATCGTCTGCCGGTCTGGCGAAAAACCACGCACGATCCCGCGTGTTTCGTAATGGTCGGCGCCGTTCTCCGACGTTCCCGCTCGCTCGCAGCCGAGGAGAGCAATCGCAACGCACGCGGCTAGCAGGACTTTGACGCATGAATTTTTCACGTTGTCTTACTGGACAAGCCAGCCTCCGGGATTCCACAAAAAAATCATTTCAGAACTTGATCTGCGTCAAGGCGTCGCTCCCGCGTGCGGCCTAGGATTGGAAACAATGAAGGCCCGACCTGACCACAAAAACTGCGCAACACTTCGCAAGATCTGCGAAGTCGACTTCCGGCAGTTCGTGTCAAGTAGGCCATCGCGAAAGGAAAGAAATATGAAAAGAACGACAATCACTCAGTTAATCCCGGTGATCGCGCTCGGTTGCAGCGCGCTCATATCGTTACTCACCGGTTGCTCGCCTGCGCCGGAGGTGCCGCCGAAGGAAGTGACAGTTCAGGCCGACGATAAAATGCGCTATGACTTCACGGCGTTTGACGTTTCACCGGGACAGAAAGTCATCGTCACGTTCAAAAACATCGGCACCACACCGAAATTTTCGATGGGGCATAACTTTGTGCTGCTCGATCGAACAATAACTACGACAAACATACAGTCGGCGTTTCTCGATAAGGCGTCGATGGAAGCGGCCCACGATTACGTTCCGCCCGGCGCAAAGGAAGTGCTCGCCCACTCCAAGCTGCTCGGGCCGGGCGAAACTGAGGTCGTGACCTTCAACGCGCCGTATGTCCCGGGAGAATATCTCTATGTCTGCTCGTTCCCCGGTCACTATTCCCAGGGAACCAAGGGTGTCATGACAGTGAAACAATAACATTCGAAAGAAACAATCGTTTATGAAACCCACCATTGCTACACTGAACGCAGTTGCCCTCGCGGTCCTGCTTAGTCTGACGAGCTGCGGAAAACAAGCGGGCACTTCACCAGCCGAGCGCACCGCGAACGCGCTGGCCAGCTATGTGGCGCCCGGAGAGAAAGACGAATATTACTTGTTCTATTCTGGTGGACATTCCGGCCAGGTTTACGTCGCCGGAATTCCGTCCCTGCGACATATTTCCACCATCCCGGTATTCGCACCATATCCGGCCACTGGTTACGGATTCGATGAAGAATCGAAGAAGATGCTCGGCAATTTCACCTGGGGCGACGTGCATCACCCCGCGCTGTCGCAGACCAGGTCGAAATACGACGGGCGTTGGCTTTTCGTGAACGATAATGCCAATAATCGGATCGCAAGGATCGATCTACGGGATTTCAAAACCCACCAGATTCTTGGGCCGATTCCCAACTCCATCGGCAACCACGGCTCGTCGTTCATCACGGAGAACAGCGAGTACATTCTTTGTGCCACGCGATTTTCCGTGCCGCTGCCAAAGGGACGCGTAGCCGATCCCAATAATTACGAGAAGGAATTCAACGGAATGGTCAGCGGCATCAAAGTCGATCCGCAAACCGGCGAGATGAAGGTAGGCTGGCAAATTCTCACGCCGCCATTTGATTGGGATCTGGGCTCGACCGGCAAAGGACCATCGAGCGGCTGGGCATTCTGGACGAGTTACAACAGTGAGATGGCGCACGATGTTCTCGAGGTGAATTCGACTCAGAAAGATCGCGATTTATGCGCAATCGTGAATTGGCGCGCAGCGGAAAAAGCCGTGGCCGATGGCAAAGCCGAGATGATGGACGGCGTGCCGATTATCGACCCGGTGAAAGTTCCCGGCATTCTGTATTTCGTCCCCATCGGCAAATCGCCCCACGGGATGGATACCGATCCGACCGGTAAATGGATCGTGGCGGGTGGCAAACTTCAACCCACGACGACCGTATTGAACTTCGAGAAAATACAGGAAGCAATCGCGAAGAAAGACTTTGTTCATGGCGGAGACGTTCGCGGCATCCCGGTTCTCGAATATAACGATGTTGTCGAAGGAGAAGTGCCGGTCGGTCTCGGCCCGTTGCACACGCAATTCGATGGTAAGGGTAACGCTTACACGTCGATGTTCATCGATTCCGCCATTGTGAAATGGAAATTGCCGCCGTGGACCGAGGAGGAAAAGAAAGATCTCACCAAGGTCGTGCTTGATAAGGTGCAAACACACTTCAGCACCGGGCATCTCGTTGTGGCGGGCAGCGACACTGCGCAGCCGTACGGCAAATGGTGCGTGGCAATGAACAAACTTTCCGCCGGCCGGCACATCAATGTCGGGCCGGCCCAGCCCGAGTCGAGTCAGTTGATCGATATCAGCGGCGATAAAATGAAAATGATCGCCGAGTCCTACACCGAACCGGAGCCACACTTCGCGCAGATTCTGAAAGTTAGCGAAATTCAGCCAACGGAAGTCTATGCGAAAGACGAAAATAAAGACCCCAACGCGGTGTGGGAAAAAGCGCAAGGCGGCGTAACTCGTAATGGCAATCAGGTTGACGCCAAGTTGATGGCAATCCGCAGCCGGTACAATCCCGATCGAATTGATGCGCAGGTCGGAGATGAACTCACCGTGCACGTCACCAACGTCGAGCAGACCCGCGATATGATTCACGGGTTTGGCTTGATCGAACACAATATCAACATGGTGATGGATCCGGGTGAAACGAAAACGTTTCACATCAAACTGACCAAACCCGGTGTGTTTCCGTTTTACTGCACGAACTTCTGCTCCGCGCTGCATCAAGAGATGCAGGGTTACCTCGTGGTGTGGGAGCCAGGGAAAGGACCCGCCAGTGGCAGCACAGGCACTGGCAACACGGCTGGAGGAAAGTGAATGTGCAATGCCTCGAGACAAAAATCATTGTAGGGCAGGCTGACAACTTCCCCTGCAGGGGCGTGCGACATCCAAAATCAAGAATGGCTCCACAAGTTTCGGGTCTGTTGCGGCGCGAGTTCAAATTTCTCCACAAGCCGCTCAATATCTGGTCACGTCTGCTGCTGCTCGCAGCCGCAGTAACGATCGGGGCGTCGCTCTTTTTTCCGCTCTGGAAAATGCATCTGGTGGCGCCGCAATATTCCGACGGACTCGATCTCTACATTTTTCCTTACAAAATCCAGGGCGGCGGGTTGAACGGTCAGCATCTGAACGAGATCAACAATCTCAATCACTACATCGGCATGAAACCGCTCCAGGCGGCAGACTTCATGGAGATGCGCTGGATGCCGTTCGTCTTCGGTCTCATTATTTTGATGACTCTGCGTTCTGTCGTGTTCGGCGAGATGAGTAACGTGGTCGATCTCTTCGCCGTCTATTCCTACTTCGGTTTATTTTCCATCGGCTCGTTTTGGTATCGCCTTTACCAATACGGGCACAATCTCGACCCGCACGCGCCGGTGCACATCAAACCGTTTACGCCGATGCTGATGGGGGTGAAACAGATCGCGAACTTCCGGGAATACAGTTTTCCGCAGGCCGGCGCGTATCTGCTTTGCGTTTCTGTTTTGCTCATCGTGCTCGCCGGCTGGTTCTCAAGAAAGGAGCGCGCATGAGTACGATTCCAATAATCGCCGTTACGGTCTGTATAACCACATCCGTGCGAGCCGCGACGCTGCAGCAGACGATCGATGCGGCTGCACCTTATGAGACGATTTGCATAGCGACCGGCGTTCATGCCGGGCCAATCAAGATCGAGAAACCGCTTACGCTGATCGGTGAAAACGGCGCCGAGATTCGCGGGAACGCTTCCGGTAACGTCGTTACGATTGCCGCTGATGATGTAAGCATCCGTGGCCTCCGCATCACCGGTTCCGGCCTGCGATTGTCCGATGACGACGCTGCAGTGTTCGTCACTGGCAACCGCGCGAGGATCGAAAACTGCGTCATCGCCGATTCGCTCCACGGCATTTACCTCAAGAAAATTTCAGGTGCGCAAATTATCAACAATCGGATCCAGGGCAAAACCACATTGGGCTCTTCTACCGAGCCGGTGGAAAAGGGAATCGGCCAAAGCACCGAAAACTGCGACACCACTCTTGTCTCAAACCGCAGGGGCAACGGCATTCATCAATGGAATTGTGAAGGAAATTTGATTCGAGGAAACGAAATCAGTGACGCTCGGGACGGCATTTATTTTTCGTTCACCAACAATTCGCGTGTCGAACATAATCTGATCCACCACGTGCGTTACGGGCTGCACTACATGTATTCGGACGGAAACATCTTCGTAAACAACACATTTAGCGAAAATGCAGCCGGCGCCGCGATCATGTTTTCCAAAGACACGGTCGTGCGCGGCAACCGGTTCATAAGCAACCGAGGGTATCGCGCATACGGCTTGATTTTCCAATCGTCCGACCGCAGCCGGCTGGAGCAAAACGAGATCAGCGAAAACGCAGTCGGGCTTTCGTTCAATCAATGCAACCAAAACGACATCGTCGGTAATCGCGTCACGCGGAATTACATCGGCCTGCGGTTCGGTTCGAACTCGGATGGCAACCGCTTCACGGAAAATGTTTTCGCCGGCAATCTGCATCCCATCGAGACCGGCACATCAGACGTCTCCGGTAGCCTGTGGGCGGTAAATGGAATCGGGAACTTTTGGGATACGGAGTTTGAGCTCGATCTCGACCGCGACGGGATCATCGATATGCCGCATCGAGAGCTGGATCTCTTCGGAATATTGCGCCGCGATTTTCCAGCAATCGCATTTCTCTCCGAGAGTCCCGTAGTAAAATTGTTGCGCTTCGCAAACGAGCGCGCGGTCATCCCGGGGATGAGTTCAATTGAAGACCCTGCGCCGCTCACCTCGGGGTTCTGGAAAATCCGTGCACAGCGCGCGGCACATAAGGCTTTGGCAGAGGCGCGCGCTCCCCAGATATGATCTGCGCGCACAATATTGTGAAGAGTTATAGCCGTAAACCGGTTCTGCGCGGCATTTCCCTACAGGCAGAGCCGAAACAAATCACATTGCTGGTGGGACCGAACGGTGCCGGCAAAAGCACCACGATCAAGATTCTGGCGGGATTGATTCGCCCGAACAGCGGCACGGCGCGGGTCAACGGCTTTGACGTTGTCCGGGAGAGAATCAGCGCACAACGTGCGACGGCATATTTACCCCAGCAACCGAGCTTTCATCCAAAGCTGACGTGTCTGCAAATATTGCGCTTCTACGCCGGGTTACGCGGTGTTCAGGCTTCTCGTTGCGAGGCGATGCTGCAATTAACCGGACTTGGCGATGTGGCGAAGGTGCGCGCGGAAAAGCTTTCGGGCGGGATGCGTCAGTTGTTAGGCGTCGCTTTTCTACTGCTGGCCGATGCTGCCGTCCTTCTGCTCGACGAGCCGGGACTCAGCCTCGATCCCGGTTGGCGCAAGCGGCTCCAGGAGATTCTGCACCTGGAAGCGCGCCGCGGTAAGACCGTGCTGGTCACAACGCATCTGATCGCGGAATGGAACAACGTGGCTGATCGATGCTTCCTTTGCCGCGAAGGAAAAATCGAGCGCGAGCTGGACCCAACGAACCTGCCTCACAATTTCGACGCACCGGACGCGGCTGACACAGCGTTAACTTATGAACCACAGTTTTCGATTCTTAACTGAGACAAATCCGCTTCGGGCCGTGCTGCGTCGTGAGTTTCGCGCCGCGACCCTGAATCGCCACTTCCAGGTTTTCGCGGCCTTCTCCACCGTCGCTGGCATTGCTGCGGCCTGTTTCAGTGAAAGCGCGGATGCCGTCGGATTTTTCGTCGTGCAGGTTGCCCTCTTTCTGGTTTCGCTCTTTGCGTTGCTTGCGGGCGTGAGCAGTGCACACGCGGAACGCGAAGAATGGCCGTTGATGTTTTCGCAGCCGATCCCGCGCCTAGCGTATGTCATCGGGAAATTTATCGCTTATGTGTCGATCTTCGCGGGGGTTCTGGTGTTGCTGCTTCTTCCTGCACTATTGAGCGGCGCGGCGCTGCAGCGGGTAGCAATCCTTTATTTTGAAACGCTGCTGCTTGCCGCTGCTTTTCTCGCGCTCGGGCTTGCCGCTGGATTTCTCGGGCACGACCGCTCCCAGGCGCTCATCATCGGTGCAGCGGCATGGCTTTTTCTGCTTTTCGGCTTCGATCTTATCGGATTTTTCACTGCGCGGTTCGAGTTTGTTCAGAAGATTCCCGATCTCTGGGTTTCAGCGTTGATGTTGAATCCACTCGACGCGTTTCGCATTCACGCGCTATTCGCGCTTGAACAAATCCCAGCCGAAGCGGCGAACAAAACTGCCCTGGCCAGTTGGTGGATTGCGCATGCCGGTTTCTGGTTCAGCGCAATCGCAGCGCTCTGGTCTGTGGTCCTGATCGCGGTGGCGGGATGGCGTCTAAACCAATTCGAGGAGTAATTCGTTTTGCAGCGTAAATTCAAAACACTGGATGTTCGGCCGATTCTCGCTCGAGGCGTCGAGCCATTTTCGGAAATCAGGGCCACTGTCGATGCACTCGGACCTGACGAGGGGCTTTCGGTCATCGCGCCGTTTCTTCCGTCGCCGCTGATTGAAAAACTGACTGGTGAAGGGTTTCAATCCCGGGTGGAACGCAGCAGCGGTTTGTGGGTAACCCATTTTTGGCGTGAGCAGTAGTTGTCGAGCGTTGCCAGCTAGGGCCGTCAAGCGGCGGAAATCTCCCCCGCTTTGTTGCGCCGAGCCGTTTCGGCTTTTCTTTCCCCTCGGGATGTTGCTCGGCGCAATTGGAGTCGGGCTCTGGCCGTTGTTCGTGTGGCACGTGCTCGATTTTTATCCCGCGACCGCGCACGCGCGACTGATGATCGAAGGTTTGATGGGCGCGTTTATCATTGGGTTTCTCGGCACTGCGGGACCGCGTTTGCTCGATGCGCGTCCGCTTGGCGGTGTCGAAGTTGCCACGCTCTTTGCAATGGCGCTTTTAAGCGCGTCGCTTCACGTGGCCCAAAACCAGATTGCTGGCGACCTCGTTTTTCTCGTCCTGCTGCTGTTCTTTCTCGGCGCCATGGTAACGCGAGCGCGAGATGCCCGGGATTTGCCGCCGCCGCATTTTGTGCTGGTGCTCCTGGGGTTCGTCAGTGGCATTGCCGGGATCTTTTTGACCGTGGCGGCAAAGTCGATGGCGGAGGGCACGCTCGCGAATCAACTCGGCTCGCTGATGTTGAATGAAGGTTTTGTCCTGTTTCCGATTCTCGGTGTCGGCGCATTTTTCTTTCCCAAGCTTCTCGGCGGCGCGAGGCCCGGACCGCTGGATCTGCAGCTTGCAGTGGCGTTGTGGGGGAAACGCGCCGCGATCGCCGCAGTGACTGGATTTGTCATTTGTGGTTCGTTTGTCATGGAAGCGCTTGGATGGACACGCAGTGCCGCTGTCGTCCGCGGCGTGACGACTCTCTGGTATTTCAGCGCGCGAGGTCGCCTGTTCAAAAAACCAAGCGGATCGCCGTTCATGGCGCAATGTTTTCGGCTCGGCGCTCTGCTGCTTGTTGCCGGCTTGCTCCTGCCCGCAGCGTTGCCGACTTATCGACTGGCAAATCTACATCTGACTTTCATAGGCGGCTTTACCATCACTCTGTTCACCGTGAGCACACGCGTGATCCTCGGCCACAGTGGCGACGCCCATTTGCTTCAACAGAGGCTGGGGTTTCTCACCGCTTCGCTGGTCCTTCTCGTTCTTGCCATGCTCGCGCGGGTGAGCGCTGATTTTCTCCCGCTGGAACGCAACAGTCATCTGGTCTATGCCGGGGTGATCTGGCTTATCGCTGCGGCCGTGTGGGCGCGGGCGCTCGTTCCAAAATTGTTAATCGAAGGCGATGAGTAGTTTCCTCCCCAAGATGAACCACGCAGATGGCGCCAGCAGGCGAAAGCTCGCGGGATTCAAGGGTTTTCCGGCTACGATGCCACTGGGCGAATTCCTCTTTGCCTATTTGTATCGGCGCGGCGTCCGCCACAGCTTCGGCGTACCGGGGGACTTTGCATTGCCGACGTTTGCTTGGCTGGAAAAATCACAGATTCGGAGCGTTACGATGACTCACGAGCCCAGCGCTGGATTTGCTGCAGATGCTTATTCGCGTCTCAGTGGCCTCGGGCTCGTCTGCGTCACGTATTGTGTTGGAGGACTCAACGTCCTCAATGCGATTGCGGGAGCGTATGCTGAAAAATCGCCAGTTGTGGTGGTCAGTGGCGCGCCCGGCAGGCAGGATCGACAGAAGGATCCGCTGCTGCACCACAAAGTGAAAACCTTCGAGACGCAGCGTAAGGTCTATGACGAAGTTACTGTTGCCAGCGCGGTTTTGCTCGATGAACAGCGGGCTGCCGCCGAAATCGTCCGTTGCGTCGAGGCCTGCTTGCGTTACAAGCGGCCGGTTTACATCGAAGTTCCGCACGACATGGTTGATCGCCAGATCCCCACAAGGGGATTTTACCCGCCGCTGCCTGAAAGGTCTGATCCGCACACATTGGCCGCCTCGGTGAGGGAGACTCTTTCGCTGATTCGGAAGGCGCGGAAGCCAGTGATCCTTGCCGGTGTGGAACTGGCGCGTTACCGGTTCGCTGCGCTGGTGGTACGGATCGCGGAACGCATGAAGATTCCGATCGCGGCGGATTTGCTGAGCAAGAGTGCAGTGCCCGAATGTCACCCGCTTTACCTGGGCGTTTACGGCGGAGCGATGAGCGGCGATGAGCATGTTCGTCGATACGTTGAGTCGGCCGACCTGGTATTGATGCTCGGCACGTTCATCACCGATATGAGCATGGGCTTTTATACTGCAAAGCTCGACCGGGGGCGGACCGTCCTTGCCACGTCCGAGCGATTGAGCGTTCAGTATCATTGTTACGACTCAGTTGAGTTGGGTGATTTCTTAAGAGCATTGGCCAAGGCAAATATCCGCCGAAGGCCTTCCATGCATCTGAGTGCGCAACCGGTGGCGCGAACGTTACGGGATTCGGAACGCTCCGATGCGCTGAGCGTGGTCGATGTCTTTCGCATCTTGTCGCTGAACTTGGACGAACGCTGCTGCGTTGTGGCAGACGTAGGCGATTCGATCTTTGGCGCCGTGGCCATGCGCAACGCCAGGCAAGTGGAATTTATCGCCCCGGCGTACTACATGTCGATGGGATTTGCGGTGCCGGCCAGTATCGGCATTGCCCTCGGCCGTCCCGATCTGCGTCCGTTTGCGCTAGTGGGCGACGGTGCCTTCCAAATGACCGGGGTTGAAATTTCGACGGCTGCTCGTCTCGGCCTTCATCCCGTGATCTTGGTTTTGAACAACGACGGTTACGGAACCATGCGACAAATTCGCGACGGCTGTTTCAACGTCATTACCCAGTGGAACTACACAAAAATCTGCGAGCTTGTCGGCAGTGGCGATGCTGTGAAGGTATCTACCAAAGGTGAGCTCGACTCGGCTCTCAGCGCGGCACGGCGCTCCGGAAAACTCACGGTCATTGAGGTGAAAATTCCGCGAACCGACATCAGCCCGCAGCTGGCCACTGTTAGTCGCGAAGTGGCGAAGATGCGCAGCCTAAGCTTGTGAAAAGTCTTTTCATTCTTGGTGCCGGGACTGCGGGTACCATCATGGCTGGTCGCCTGCGGGAGCGGCTGCGCCCTGAGCAATGGAACATTACCATTATTGAGGAAAACCCCGCCTATTATTACCAGCCTGGGTTTTTATTTCTGCCGTTTGGTATTTATTCGGAGCAGGATGTCGTCAGGGTGAGGCGCCCCTGGATTCCGCCAGGCGTCGATTACCGGGTTGCGGAGGTCGACTGCATAGAAGCGCAAAGGCGCAAGGTTCGCCTTAAGTCCGGAGCGCGTCTCAATTACGACATTCTGATCATTGCCACGGGCGTAAAGATCGCGCCGGAGCAGACTGAAGGAATGCTGGGCAGCGATTGGGGTGCGCGCGTTTTTGACTTTTACACCTTCGAGGGCGCCTCTGCGTTGCGTGGCGCGCTGCGCAATTGGAATGGCGGCAGGCTCGTCGTCCATATTACCCAGATGCCGATCAAGTGCCCGGTGGCACCGCTCGAGTTTGCATTCCTCGCCGATCAATGGCTCAAAGATCACCGCTTGCGGAGCCGAACAGAAATCGTGTACGTGACCCCGCAGCCGCGCCTTTTCAGCGTACCTGCTGTCGAAAGTTTTTTCGGTCGCTTCATTGAGAAAAAGGACGTTAAGGTATCTACCAATTTTGTCACCCGCTCCATCGACAACGAGCGGCACAAAATCCTTTCGCTGAATCAGAGGGAGATCGATTACGACTTGCTAGTGACGGTGCCAGTCAACGCAGGCGATGTGGCGATTGGCCGCTCTGGGATCGCCGATGAGCTTAACTTGGTGCCAACGAATCCGGACACGCTTCAATCGAAAGAGCACCGAGACATTTTTGTGCTGGGCGATGCGGCGGATTTGCCTTGGCCGAAATCTGGCTCAGTGATTCACTTCCACTCGGAGATCCTGACTGAGAATATCCTACACTACATCAAAGAAGAGCCATTTGCGTCGCCGCCTGGTGGCTATGCGGAATGGCTCGCCAAGTCTGTCGAGAACAAAGCATTTCCCCTTAATTGTGATCCCAAACTGCAAAGGGCGGGAAAGAATTGCCAGTTACCTGTACTCGGGCCGTGCGGCGGAGCATATTTCAGCCACTTCAGAGAACTGGCCTTCAGATGGATCTATGGGACCAGTTGTCCAGCGGTGTGGCGATGCCGGGAATTGGCTCTTGGTTTGGCCGAGACGGCGGAAACAGTCTCGCTGTGATTAGGCCGGTACAGTGTTCGCGCATGCGCATTCAACCTGCTGGCGTTGACGCCCGGCTGCGGAACTCCTGGGAAGAGAGGAGAACTTACATGCCCTGCTTGGGATAGGTGGTCAGCGCGCGCGTGTACTGGGCGCGTTCGAACGCGGTGGGATCGGCGCAGTTTTTCTGACTCATGATCCCCTTGAGATCTTCCACGGATTTGTATTCGTGTTCCTCCATCCATTCACGCATTTCGCGTTCGATGACGCGAATGTGATCAATACCCCGGCGCAGGAGAACCGAGCACAGCATTGTGACATCGGCGCCGGCCATCAACATTTTCAGGGCGTCGGTGCCATGGTGAATGCCGCCGGTCGCAGCCAGGTTGGCGCCGATCCGTCCATACAAAAGCGCAATCCAGCGCATCGGCAGCCGCAGGGCCATCGGGGTGCTCAGAATTACATTAGGACTGACATCGAGCGTCTCCAGCTCGATGTCTGGCTGGTAGAAACGATTGAACAATACCAGTGCGTCAGCGCCGTTCTGATCGAGGCGCCGGGCGAAGCGAGAGAGATTGGTAAAGAATGGACTGAGCTTCACCGCCACGGGAATTTTCAGCAAGGCCTTTACCGAGGCGACAATGGTGAGATAATCGGTCTCGATGTCGTCAGCCGTGCGCTCCGGATCGGTCGGTACGCTGTAGATGTTGAGTTCGAGCGCGTCCGCGCCCGCCTCTTCTATTTGCCGGGCGTACCGCTGCCAGCTGCCAAACGTCGAGCAGTTGAGACTGCCGATGATCGGGATGTTCACGGCGGCCTTCGCCTTTGCGATATGCTCAACGTATGCTTTGGGATCAACTCGGAATTCCAGCGGCGCCGAAGCGTGCGTGAGCGTCTCGTAGGAGAATTCACCCGGCCGCAATAGCCGGAGCTGTTCTTCAAAAAGCGAATGAAATACCACGGCCGACGCCCCGGCATCTTCCATTCGCTTGACGTTATCGAGATCTTCGGACAGCGGCGAGGCTGACACAACAAGGGGTGTTCGCAGCTCAAAACCGAGATAAGTGGTGGCCAGTTTCATGGGATTTGCCTCTTCTTTTTCGAAAAACGTACGGGCGCTATCGTTCGCCGATGCGCTGAAATTGCGTTTTGCTGAGCAGCAATTGCGCCGGTGGGCTCTCCAGCTGCGGCGCCCCATCGAGTTCCATCCAACCGCCAGGCAACGTGGCGACCAGGCTTGCAAAACCGCCAAAATCGACAACCGCGCACGGCCGGTTAACTTTGAGGCTAGCGATGGAAGCGGCAAAATTCCGGCACATCGTCGTCGCCAACACGCTGCGCGGCTGCCAACTCTTTATGGGGTTGCCGGCGCGTGATATTGAAGCAATCGCTTCGTTTGTGGTGCCCAAGCATCTGAGCAAAAACGATTATCTCTTTCACGAAGGCGATCCGGCGGAGGGTTTCTACATCGTTCAGAGGGGGGCGATCAAGGTGCACCGCGTCAGCGCGGCCGGCAAGGAACAAGTGATTCACTTGTTTCGGCCCATCGAATCGTTCGCGGAAGCCGCGCTGGCCACGGAGAGCGGTTACCCGGCGGATGCCTGCGCGACGGAACCGACGACAGTCTTGCTTGTGCCCAAAAACGATTTTGTCGATCTTTTACGGAGCCGCCCCGAGCTCGCCTTGCGGATGCTCGGTTCCATGAGCCAGCACCTGCGCGTGATCGTCGGACTGCTCGACGACCTCACCCTTAAGGATATGGAAACGCGGCTGGCCAACTGGCTATTGAAACGTTGCCCGCGGCCAATCAGTGATCGTGCGATCGAAATTGAACTCGATCGCACCAAGCGTGTGCTGGCAGCCGAGCTGGGCGCCACCAGTGAGACGCTGTCGCGGACATTCGCTCAGTTCCGCGATCGAGATCTGCTCCGTGTCAAAGGCAGCACCATCACGCTTACCAAACCGCGCGAGCTGCAAAAGCTGCTCCAGCGCAACTTGGGTGAGAGATAGGCTGGGCACTTCGTTATTGCGTCACGTTCAGCAGGCCAGCAGCGCCGAGCTCCATGTTGCGCATGCTGTGATCCACGATCGGATATTTGCCGGCGTGCGGCATGATTGCATCGAAAACGACGCCTTCTCCCGGCGCTACGGTATAGACAGAAACCCCGGTCAGCGCATGATTCGCATCCGCGTCAGGATAAACCGCCGCGAACATTCCACCAATGATGTGAAACGCGCTCCATAGATTTGGTCCGGCATTGACGAAATAAATCCGGACACGCTGTCCCACTTTCGCCGCGAGTGGATTATCCTTGTATTGGAAGGCGACGCCGTTGAATACGACTAGGTCGGGAGTGACCGCAACCATCTTGTTATAGTCGCCGGTCATCAGCCTGCCTTCCACCTGCTGGGTGTACCATTCGCTTTGCACGAGAACGTAGCTGACATCGGCCGGAGGCAGCGGCCTGAGCGGGTCGACTATGATTGCGCCGTACATTCCGTTGCCGATGTGCTGCAACACAGGCGGCGTTCCGCAGTGGTAAATGAATACGCCCGGCACCTGTTGCTACAAACGAGAACTCCAGTTTTTCGCCGGGATTGATAGAGCGATAAGCAACGCTCGAGTCAATCTGCGCAGCGTGGAAATCGATCGAGTGCTGCATCATTCCGTTATTGAAGAATTTCACGTGTACAGTTTGTCCTTCGCGCACATGCAAGATCGGGGCGGGCACAGTGCCGTTGAAGGTCCATGCCTGATATTGCACGCCATTGGCAATTTCGATCGTGGCATCACTCGCGACCAGATTGATATCGACTTCGGCGCCATCGCCTATCAGCGGAGGCAGAACCGGAAGCGGCCGCTTGTTTACTTCACCCGCTGTGGCCATGCTCAATGGCGAGACGCTCGCGGCGGCTAGCTTTAGAGGCGAGACCGCGGCAGCGGCATTGGCGGGAGTCGCAGGCAACCGGCCGATGTTCGTTGCGCTCGCCAGCGTGGAGAGCGCAAGGACGAGCGCGACAATGACCGCGCCGATGGCACCGAGTTGATGGTCCCAGTCAAAGGCCGGGCGTATCTCTGGCCAGATCCGCTGCGGCTTCCATTCCGCCGCTGACTTCCATTTCGGAAACCGCCGAGCGAGATAATAATCAAGGCTATAAGGCGAGGGACCGAGGAACTTTCGAATAATCCGAAGGCAACAAAAACCAGCGCATACAGGAGCGTTGACCCAAGATTGGTCGCGCCGGAAGTGTATGGCCCGCCAAAACCTTCCGCCGTGGACCAGATCAGCAAACTGAACAACGCGCCAGCGATATAGGTCAAGCGCCGGGCTATGCCGAGCAGCAGTCCGATTGCAAGGGCGGTTTCAATCAACCGCGTTGCGAGAACAAAGAAGCCAACCCTCGGTGCAACAAGCTGAATCCAGAAATGAAACCAGGGACCGAGCCACGGAGGCTGGCCGTTGGCGGCATTTTGCAGGTAACCCGCATAATGCGCCGCGAAACCTGGCTGCCATTTCAGGTAGGCATCGCTCGCCACGAAGATTCCAAACGCCGCCCGCACTCCCGCTGCAACAACGATTAGCCAGCCGAGCGTGCGCCGCTCTTCAATTGATTCCGCGGTCATACGGCAGCGTAACGCGCGATAAAAAAACTTTCCATTTCGAAAAGCAAGGTCCGTCTCGCCTTTACCGTCTTTGGGATATAGCGCAAAAAACGCACACGATTCGCCAAAACTCGGCGAGCGAGCTTCAGATAAAGGCCGCAAATAAGCCGAAATGAAAGTGCAGGATGTTGAGCGCGGCGGACTCGGTGAATTGCCTCTACAGCGCCAAAAAGTTTTGATCCCGACGGATTTTTCGCCCGCATCGAAGAAGGCTTTTTCCTTTGCGCTTCGCTTTGTTCACGAACCATTTTCTGCACTCACGCTGCTCCACGTCCTGGAGCCGGAAAGCCCGCTGTTATTGGGCGCCCGTGTGGCGACGGCGGCATTCTGGGAACATGCGCTCGCGGAGACGGAACGCAGGTTGCAGGCGCTAGCTGATTCAGCGAAAGCCGCCGGCGTTTCATGCATAACCTCCATAGTTCGCGCCGGCAGCGTGACGCATGAAATTCTCGAGTCGGCCAAGGAACTCGACATCGACCTGATTGTTCTCGCCGCGCATGGCCTGACTGGTTGGAAATACTTCACCATTGGCAGTACGGCCGAAGCAGTCGCGCGCGCAGCGCCTTGCTCAGTGCTGGTCGTTCGCGAGAAGGAACACGAGTTTCTGTAAAATTGAAAAACTCATCTTGCAGGGATGTCGTTCAATTTCACAAATGCATGCCAAAAAAAAGCTCAAGACAGAAACGGAGTCAATGGCTGTTCGCGTAGCGTTGCATCCTTTCCTTGCTGGGATGAACCACGCACAGTTGGCCCTGCTGACCGATTGCGCCATGGCGTCGCACCTTATACCGGGCCAGATCGTTTGGCGCGAAGGCGAGATGGCGGACCGCGTTTATCTGATCGAGACCGGCAAGGTCGTTTTGGAATCCGGGAAGAATGTTCGGCAACGTGTGGTGATCGAAACGCTCGGCGCGGGAGATTTGTTGGGATGGTCGTGGATGTTCCCTCCGTATGTCTGGCATTTCACCGCGCGCGCCGTCGAATCCACTGATGCAATCTTTTTCTATGGCTCGAAGCTGCGGGAGCACTGCGAGCGCGATTCCTCCTTGGGCTATGCGCTTTTTAAACGCATGACGCCGATCATAATCCGGCGTTTGCAAGCCGCGCGAGACAAACTGCTCGCTGTGTATCGTGGGCGCATCTCGCTTGAACCGCTGGCGCTGGATGCGTTGTGCTTGGAGCCGGGCACGCCTCGCCGGCGATCCGTGCTAAAATAGTATGGGCGCCACGGCAGAGCCTGTTATTGCGCCGCAACGCAAGCATCAACCCGCAACGAGCCGGTTCGGGGAGTTTGTCACCATTCTGCATCGCCGCAGGACGAGCGTCATCGCTGCGTTTTCGGCTGCGGCAATTCTGGCGTATCTCATTCTGCGTTACGGATTGCGCACTTCTTCGGGGATTTCGCAGATCCCGCTTTTGGCTGTGCTGTTTTTCGGCGGGGTTCCTCTTGTGTACGAACTGGCCAGGAATTTGTTATGCCGGGAATTCGGTTCTGATCTGCTTGCTGGCATCTCGATTGTCACCTCCGTTTTGCTGCATGAATACCTTGCGGGGGCGATCGTTGTGTTGATGCTTTCCGGCGGGGAGGCGCTGGAAAATTATGCCGTGCGCAACGCCTCTTCGGCCTTGCGAGCGCTGGCAAAGCGGATGCCCACTATCGCCCACCGGAAGCGTGATTCTGTGATCAGCGATGTGGCGCTCGACGATATCGCTGTCGGCGATATCCTGGTAATTTATCCGCACGAAGTTGCTCCGGTCGACGGATTAGTGATCGAGGGGCATGGAATGATGAATGAAGCTTTTCTAACCGGCGAACCTTTCGATATCACGAAGGCACCCGGCGCTGCCGTCATCTCCGGCGCACTGAACGGCGCGTCCGCTCTCACTATCATGGCCTCGCGCCGCGCGGTCGACTCGCGCTACGCCAGGATCATGGAGGTCATGCGGGAGTCCGAGCAAAGGCAACCGCGTTTGCGGCGGATGGGAGATCAATTGGGAGCGATTTACACTCCAGTGGCAGTCAGCATTGCGGTGCTCGCGTGGGTTCTTAGCGGTGAAGCGATCCGCTTTCTCGCTGTGTTGGTTGTTGCTACGCCCTGCCCTTTGCTAATTGCCATCCCCGTTTCGATCATTGGTTCGATTTCTTTGGCCGCCCGACGTTCGATCGTTATCAAGAATCCCGCAGCCTTAGAGCAAATTGCCAGTTGCCGGACGGCAATTTTCGATAAGACGGGAACGCTTACCTACGGCGAGCCCAAGTTGACGGAACAAATTGTTGCTCCGGGCTTCACTCAGAAAGAGGCGCTGAGACTGGTGGCGAGTCTCGAGTTGTATTCGAAACATCCGCTTGCTCGCGCTCTCCTTGCTGCAGCGCGCTCAGAAGCGCTTTCGCTCCAGCAAGCGTCGCGAGTCAGTGAACCTCCCGGCCAGGGCTTGAGAGGAACGGTCGCTGGTCATGAGGTTCGAATTACGAGCCGCAACAAAGTCATCGCTGAAAAGGTGCCCGGCGCCGAGCATCTCCCACCAATCGTCGGTGGCTTGGAATGCGCCATCGTAATCGATGGTCGCTTTGCAGCGCTGTTTCGATTCCGCGATGCCCCGCGTGCCGAAGGGCGTTCCTTTATCAGGCATCTGGGGCCGAAACATCAGTTCCAGCGCCTGATGATTCTCTCCGGCGATCGCGAGTCGGAAGTGCGTTATCTCGCGGAGGAAGTTGGGATCCGTGAGATTCACGCGGAGCAGAGTCCCGAACAGAAGCTCCTCATAGTGAGAGAGGAAACCCGGCGCGCGAAAACGCTATACGTGGGCGATGGGATTAACGATGCGCCGGCGATGATGGCCGCGACGGTCGGAATGGCAATTGGACAAAATAGTGATGTCACCGCCGAGGCCGCCGATGTGGTGGCGATGGAAAATTCGCTTAAAAAAGTGGATGAGTTCATACATATCGGCCGCCGGTTGCGTTGTATTGCTTTGCAGAGCGCGATCGGGGGAATGGCGCTGAGCTTAGGCGGCATGATGCTGGCCGCGAGCGGGTATCTGCCTCCGGTGGCTGGCGCGATTGGTCAGGAAATCATCGACGTGTTTGCGGTGCTCAACGCGTTGCGCATGGCGCTCCCTCCCAAATTAATTTCAGATTATGGCTAGAGGAAGTTGCCGGAACTTTCACTGACCTTTTCGGGGGGTTGTTGTGGCCGCCGATCGAGGCGCTCGCATCGCAGGCGCCGGTCATGGGCTGGGAACCGGCAGAAATTGACTCGAAGTCGCAATGGAAGAAGGTACGTTTTCCCGTGATCAAGAAAACAGAGTCGCGGCTGACACAGAACCGGGAATTAATCGACATGCTGCGCCGGTCCCGGTTGTTTCGCGAATATGAAAATGTCTTTAGCAAAGCAACCGGTCTGCCCTTGGCCCTGCGCCCGGTTGATTACTGGCAACTTGAGCATCATGGGAAAAAGCAGGAGAACCCCTTCTGCGCTTTGCTCGGCAAAAACCCGGCCACCCTCGGCGTGTGTCTGCAAGCACACCAAGACATGATCGACCATACTGGTGTGCTTCCGCACACCGTGACTTGTCCATTTGGCCTGACAGAGACTGCCGTTCCGCTGAAACTCGGTACAGACGTCATTGGCTATTTGCGCATCGGCCAGGTATTGCGGCACGCGCCGGCGAAAGCGGACACTGCCAGGGTCAGTCGCGCACTGGAGCGATGCGGTGTCCCGTTCAAAGGCGACATTCGCAAGGCATGGGAGACAAATCCTCTTATTCCAAGCGATAAGTACCAGGCAATTGTGCGATTGCTCTCGTTTTTCGCCGAGCAGCTTTCAGCCTTGACAAATCAGCTGGTGGTTGAAAGACAAAATGCTGAGCCGCCGCTTGTGCAAAAGGCGCGCCTCTATATCGAAAAGCATAAGACCGAGGCCCTCTCGCTGGCCGACGTGGCCAGAGCATCCGGCGCGAGCGTGTATCACTTCTGCAAAGTTTTCCATAAAGCCACGGGCTTGAAGTTCAGTGATTACGTCGCGCGGGTGCGCCTGGAAGACGCCCGCACTCGGTTGCTGAATCCCAGCCTGCGCATCAGCGAGATCGCCTACGACGTCGGCTTTCAATCCCTCACGCAGTTCAACCGAAGGTTCAGACGCGTTTTTGGGCAGTCCCCGACGGAATTCCGGGCGCGTCTCTTCCGCCAGACTTCAAGTAAAATCGTCTGATCAGATAGCTGGGAGATGGCTGATCCCCAACAAAATCGTTGCGGGGATCAGGCGTGTCCCTCGGCGGCTGGCACCTCATTTAGTCGCTGCTTGTTCCCAGTCGGCCGGGCGCAACCAATGCTCGATTATCGCTTTTGGGGCCGCTGGGATTCTGCCCGCCGAAACTTGCTCTCACTATGAGACCATGTCGCACTGAGCATTGAGAGGCGCTGCCCGACGCCGAGCGGGACGCACCCAGCTCGCATGTCTCACTTCGCCTGATGACAAAAAATGACAGGCCTTTAACAATCCGCGCGCAGCATCGTTCGCCAACGCGCCGGACGTGACTGCATGGAAAAACTGCGCATCCGAAATGTTCTCGTGCCGATCGACTTCTCGAAAATGTCGATTGATGCCATCGCAGCCGCGAAGCGTCTTTCCCGGCGATTCGGCGGAACCGTGCATCTCGTTCACGTTTATCAATTTGATTACCTGCCCGAATTTACAGCTCCAGCAATCTGGTCGATGCAGGCCTCAATCGCGATCGAAGAGCAGTACACCCAGCTGCTGAAGAAAAAACTGGCCGCGGTGGCGCAGAAAAACGCCTTGTCGCCGGTGAACTGCCACCTTCTTAGAGGCACGGCAGCGTTCGATGAAATCTGCCGATTGGCCAGAGATCTCCCGGCAGACCTTATCCTCCTACCGACTCACGGGCGTACGGGATTAAAGCGTGTGTTCCTCGGAAGCACGGCAGAACGCGTGGTGCAACATTCGCCATGCCCAGTCTTCGTCGTGCGAAAAAAGAAGCGATTATCCAAAGGCGAAGGGCTTTTCTCAATCCGCACTCTCCTCGTGCCCGTGGATTTCTCCGGCCGTTCCCGAGAAGGCCTTCAGTACGCGATTGAGATCGCAGACAAATTTGGGGCCAGGATCATTGTGCTGCATGCTACCTATCTCGGATACATCTACTCCGCTGAAGGAACAGCGTTTTACGATGTGCCCGCCTTGCAGGAGGCCGCTCGCAGGAAGGCCAAGCGCCAAATGCGGAAGTTTCTTCGGACCGTGCGCTTTGGTCGCGTCCCATTTGAGACAGCGATTACGGAAGGCTCGCCGGCGCACGACATCTGCGCTTCTGCAAAAGCGAACGATGTCGATCTGATCGTTACCTCCACGCATGGACTGACTGGACTCAAACACGTATTGATCGGGAGCGTCGCAGAGCAGGTTGTGCGGCGCGCGCCTTGTTCGGTTTTGGTGGCGCCCTCCCATCCTCGCGTCAGAGCGGCAAATCTCGAAACCAAGCAGGAAAAACCTCTCGAGAATCTCGCAGCGAGGGCAAAGCCGCGGCTCCCTGTCAAAGGCAAGGCGCTGACGAAAAAAGATCGCAAGCTCGCGGCGCACCCGTTCCCCGAGAGACGCAAGACAAACAAGTTCCGCGAGTCGCATTCCAACCGATGACAGAGGCGTTACTTACGGCCAGGCCTACCATGAGCTCCACTCGGCCCGTTGTCGAGTTGTGCGATGTGGTGATGCGGTTCGACGACAAGCAAGTGCTCGATCATGCAAGATGCAGCGCTGCTCAGGTCGCTCACCGTGCGCGAGAATCTGGCATTACCCTTGCAGGAGCTAACCAATAAAACTCCCGGCGAGATCGATCGAATCATCGATGAAAAACTGGAAATGGTTGAAATGACCGGGGAGGATCGCACGCGCGCTGGTGATGGAACCGGAACTGATTCTTTTCGGCGAACCTACTCAGGGGCTTGATCCGGTCCTTGGCGCCTTGATTGACGAACTGATCATCAATCTCACCGAACGAACGAAAACCACATCGATCATCGTCACACACTTGATGGACAGCGCGTTTCATGTGGCTACGCGCATGGCGATGTTGCACCGCGGGAAAATTATCGAACAAGGAACGCCCGAGCACATGCGGCAATCGAAGAATCCATTCCTCGTTCAGTTCCTGAGTGGCACAACCGAAGGTCCCGTTCTCGAGCGCAGCAAATACCACATGCTTTCCCCGGCGGATTGAATGGCAGAGCCTCTCTGTAGGGCGGGTGGACATCCTGGCTGCCGATGCGGCTCTCCGCCCAGGCGCGACGCCGTTGCACGACAGGCGTGGTGGTGGTGTCCGTGCTGCGATGCGAAGCCAAAAAATGAGGAGCGTTTAGCAATTGGCGCGGAGCACCAAATGTCGGCCACGGCGAAATTAGGCCATGAATCGCTACGCGCTTGATTCGAGGCGAGCTCGTGCCAAATCGAGGCACGTCGCGCGAAAACCGACGCGAGCAATGGCGGCAAAGCCCGAAGGCCGGCATTCGCTTTGGAGCGATTCACGGCTGGCCAGCCGTGGAGGATCTGCGACGCATGCCTGCACCGGGCTTGGCCCCGTTTTTTGTCGGCAGCGCGGCCGAGTCCCTGCGGGTTACACGGATCGCCCGTTCCAGTCATCACCACGCCCGGGTTTGAAATCACCTGAAAACACCGTATGAAATCATTTAGCAAGATCGGATTCGTTAGTCTGTTAATTGCCAGACTCATTGCGCCGGGAGCACTCGCAGCTGATGCGGCGTTGATTCCGCTGACATACGCAAACGTCGTCGCATTCTTTAAGGCGGCAAAGTTTCGTGCAACCGAAGCGCAACCGCGCTGCACCGTTTTCGTCGAAGGCGAATGGAAAAACCGCAGCATTTACAATTACTGCGTCATCATGGTCGAAAACTCCGACCAAGATATCCAGGTCACTTTTTACCTGACGGACGCTCACGAGATGAATTGGGTCACCGAATTTCTGGATTCGCAGTTCTTTACCCCCGGCGAGACGGAAGAGCTCTTCCGGCTGATGAACTCAGGCAGAGACGCACGCGGAGAAAAGTTGGGACGATTCCGCGTTGATTTTCATCACTGGCAGCCCCGGCATGCGGAACTGTTCGTCTTCAGCTTTACGCCGCTTCGCGGCCGTCGCTAAAAATTTTGGGTTCCGACCGTGAAAACTCAGTCCTAGAGCGACAAAATTTGTACAGTCCTTCGCAAAATTCGCCGAGCGCGGCCCGGGAGCGCGGTGTTGGCTCCCAATCAAAGAAAGGTGAAAAGATATGAAAGTACAAGATGTAATGACTTACAACGCGCAGAGCTGCCGGCCGGAAACAAATCTGGCCGAAGCAGCGATGCAGATGTGGCGAGGCGATTTCGGCTTTTTGCCGGTCGTCGGCGATGGCCAAAAAGTGGTGGGGGTGATCACCGACCGCGATATTTGCATGGCGGCGGCGACCAAGCATCGCGATCCCGCAAATATCCGTGTCAAAGAGGTGATCTCCAACAACCTGTACGGCTGCTCGCCCGATACCGACATTCACGAAGCGCTCAAGATCATGCAGCAAAAACAGGTACGAAGATTACCAATCATCAGGGCTGAAGACGGCAGGCTCTGCGGCGTTCTTTCGCTGAACGATATTGCGTTAAAAGCGAAAGAAGCCAAAGGCGCGGAACTCTCCGCGCAGGATGTCGAGGACACGCTCAAGGCAATCTGCGCGCACCGGCGGGTCACCGGACAGCGGCAATCCCCGCAGGTCCAGCGCGCGCAGCCGCAGGAAGCCCGGCCACAACTGCCAGCAGCGTAAAAAACCCGCGAAAAGCAGCGCGCCAAAAAATGCACGATGTTTCCCAACGATGGAGGAGATGCAAGCGCTGAGGCGCGTTAACTGTTCCGTCACAATATGAAAACAATAGATATATGGAATCCGTTTCGTGAACTCGACGAAGTGCAGAATCGGCTAAGCGCCTTTTTCAGAAGCTCCCCAGAGTTTGGAAGGTTGCTTAGACGCCCTTTCGGCGATGTGGCGTTGCCAGATTGGTCCCCGCAGGTGGACATCTCCGAAGACGAGAAGGAGTATCTCCTCAAGGCAGACTTGCCTGAGATGAAAAAGGAAGATGTGAAAGTGACTATTGCGGACAACGTCCTTTCCATTTCCGGTGAGCGCAAAGCGGAAAAAGAGGAAAAAAATAAGAAGTTCCATCGGGTCGAACGATCCTACGGGAGTTTCCTGCGCACGTTCACGCTTCCTGACGACACCGATGCCAAAAAGATCTCAGCCGAGTTCAGGGACGGCGTGCTCAAGGTGCATCTGCCGAAAACCCCGGCGGATAAACCCAAGCCGGTGGAGGTCAAAGTCGAATAGCGAGCAATTAACGCATGTCGCCGGGCGCTGGTGCCGCCCGGAGGCGCGCTGGCAATATGGCGCACAAGCAAGTCCTGTTTTGTTCAGAAGCGCGGGAGAAAATTTTCCGCGCCGCTACTGCTTTGGTTGACACGATTCGAATTACCCTCGGCCCAAAATCCAGCTCCGCCCCGATTAAGCAAAAATGGAGAAAGCCGCTTGTCTGCAACGATGGCGTCACGATCGCAAACGAATTTCACGTTGGAGGTCGTGGAAGGAATGCAGTTCGATCGCGGTTGTCTCTCACCCTGTTTCGACACTCATCCGGAGAAGATGGAAGCCGTGCTGGAGAATCCCTTCATTTTGTCAACAGAGAAAAGATCGCGCGCGTTAACGACGTTTTGCCTTAGGCAAATGAAAATGGCAGATCTTCCCAACCTTCCACCGCCTCTGCGGGGACGCGTTGTTGCCTCTCTTCGCCAGCTCGGCGCCGATCGCATTGTTATTGCTGCGCCAGTGATCGCAGGCTCGACCTATGATCAAATCCGGCGACCCACATGCATCCGGAGGACAAGATCATGAAATCACATCAACCCGAAGTGTTCGGAACGACGCTGGAAAAAACGAATCGCTGGCTCAGCGAAATCAGCGACCTGCTGCACTGGGACAATCATCACAAGGCTTACCACGGGTTACGCGCCGTTTTGCATGTCTTGCGCGATCGTCTGCCCGTGCCCGAAGCAGCCCATCTCGGCGCCCAACTGCCCATGCTCGTCCGCGGGTTCTACTACGACAACTGGAAACCGGCAGGCGCCCCGATAAAAATCAAGACCGCTCAGGAATTTTATGATGCCGTGCGACAGCATTTCGCCGCGGACCGCAACGCCAACCCCATGCGATTGACCGAAGCAGTGCTGAAAGTTCTCTCCATGCACACTTCACCGGGTGAGCTGGAGAAAGTGCTCGGAATTTTTCCACCCGAATTGCGCGCGCGCTTCGTGGAGCGCAAGACCGTCGATCCCCCCGACCGGGCATGACTGCCAGTTCACTCATCATTGTGGCTGACCGCGGCAGCTTGCGCGCGTATCGCGTGCAGGAAATCCCAATGCGCAAACCTCACCTGGAGTTGATCCAGGCATTCGAAGTCACCGATGCGATGAACGCGGCCAGCAGACGTCACGGACACCAATGAAAGATCGGCCGCAACTGGAAGCAGAAATGGATCGCCGAATTTACAAAGAACTCGTCGCCGAGATCGCAAAAATCGTGCGGCGTCTCGATTTCCGCGAAGATCGTCGCGCAATTGCCGCGCGAAATCCGCCGGAGAAAGCGGCGAAAGCCGGCTGCGCGATCGTCTTTGAGTCCGTTCAAACCTTGCGAATATGACGCCGGATACTGCCGCTACAAGCCTGCAGCAGCGGGATAACCCGTTGGGATTTAGAATTAAGCGAATTCTCGTGCCGCTAGATTTTTCTCCCGCATCGATGGAAGCTCTCGACTATGCAATTTGGTTAGCGAAGCCGTTTCGCGCCGCCATTCACCTCGTGCATGTCCACCCGGCCGATGAGCCGTCTTCGGTGCCGGGCGCAGGACATCTCCTATTGCAATCCGCTGAGGCGATCGAGCGGATGAATGAAGAACTGACCGGGATCCATCGGAAGCGTATCGAGGGATTTTGTCCGGAAAATTGCCACATTCGCGGTGGCCGGCCGCACGATGAGATCGTCCATTTAGCCCGCGAAATTGACGCCGATCTGATTGCTCTTTCGACGCGAGGACATAGCGGGTTGAAGCATCTTTTGCTCGGCAGCACAGCGGAACGCGTCGTTCGAGCCGCTCCCTGTCCGGTGCTCGTCGTGAGGAAACGAAAGACCAAATCGAAATCGACACGCAAGCGATTCGCAGTCCGAACGATTCTGGTTCCGACAGATTTTTCGCAATGTTCCCTCGCCGGAACGGAGTATGCGGCCTTTCTGGCGAAACGACTTGGTGCCAGGCTCCGGCTGTTTCACGCGATCTATCCCTATACAAATTACGTATTCGTCGATCGCCCCGGTGTCCGTCTCTCCGGGCTGGCCGAAGCAGTGGAAGAAACCGCCCGGCAGGAAATGGATGCGCTCAGGCAGATGGATTTCTTGCGCGGCCTGACCGTTCAAGCCGAAGTTCTTCCAGGTCCTGCGGTTGACGAAATCTGCGCGGCGGGAAACGCGCCGGATGTTGATCTCATCGTCACTTCCACCCACGGCCGCACGGGTTTGAAACACGCGCTTTTGGGAAGCGTTGCCGAGCAAGTCGTTCGTTACGCGGAGCGCCCTGTTTTGGTTGTTCCCAGCTTTCACGCCAATTCCTGACGGAGCGTTCGCATGCCGAATCCTCTTGCCGATCTTGCCAGCGAAAAAGCCGAAGCTCTTGTCGGCGCAACCGACGGCTTCAATTCGCTTGTCGATCTAATCGGCGATGCCCGTTTTAGTTTGATCGGCGAAGCGACTCATTGCGCGCATGAATTTTATCGAATCCCCGCCCAGATCTCGAAGGTCCTGATTGCCCAACGCGGCTTTAACGCCGCGCGGTCGAGCCACTGGAGCGCACAGTGGAATGGGAGATGGGTGACGTGGGAGAGACATTCCCCTTGCGATTGTAACGAGCAGAGTTGCCTGTAGCGGCCGCTGAAGATTCAAAATGCTGCACCGTTTCCGGACCTCCAGGCGCGCGGCTCCACATCGAATCGAAGTTTTTGTGGACAGGATCGAGCAACTGTTCAACTCAATGGATCCCTCGCCGTTCCACGAGAGAGACCTCGATGAGGATGCAGAAGAGTTCATCGTCAGTTGGGCGCAGGAGTTTGCGCGTCGCGATCCGGTCGCGTTACTCGTGCATGTGAAGCAGCTTCCGACGTATGGCAACGCGGAGGAGCTGGTTGAAACGGCCGTGCACAATTATTTGGCGTATCGGGCCAAGCTGAACCGGCTCGAGTTTCGCCACCTTCTCAAAGAGGGCCGCACCAGTCTAATCATAGGCCTCGTGTTTCTCGGAGCCTGTCTTTTGACGAACGAGTTCCTGCTTCGACAGGAACCCAGAAGTCTGTCGATCATCGCGCGCGAAAGCCTCACCATCGCTGGTTGGGTCGCTATGTGGACGCCCATCCGAACCTTCCTTTATGACTGGTGGCCCGTTCGCCGCCTGGGACGTCTCTACGGAAACTGAGCCGGATGCACGTGAAACTGCGCATCCGGCATGCGTAGCGTTGCCCGTGTCCGACGGCCTGACTAGCGCAGAGGCCCGCAGACGATTGGCCAAGTTTGGCGAAAATCGAGTAGGAAGCGAACGGCGCGCGGATGCGGTCACACTGTTTGCTGCTCAATTCAAGAGCCCGATCATTCTCATTTTGATCGGTGCGGCCATCGTGTCGCTGTTTTTGCAGGACCGCACCGATGCCACATTGATTCTCGCAATCGTGCTGGCGAGCGGGATGCTCGGGTTCTGGCAGGAATACGCCGCCACGGACGCAGTCGCCAAATTGCGCACATTGGTCGAGACCAAGGCGCGCGTTTTGCGCGATGGCGTTGAAGTAACGATTCCGTTGGCCGAGGTCGTCCCTGGCGATGTCGTGCTGCTTTCTGCCGGGGCAATTATTCCCGGCGACGGCCGACTCCTCGAAGCGCGAGAGTTGTTCGTTAACGAAGCCGCTCTCACCGGTGAAACATTCCCAGTCGAGAAGAGCATGATCGATCAAACCGAAAGCGCGAGCGCCAACGTTTACCTGGGCACCAATGTAGTAAGCGGTTCGGGAAAAGCCGAGATTATCGCTACCGGGAAGAACACGCGATTCGGCAAGATCGCAGAGAGTTTGCGGCTCCGCCGGCCGGAAACAGAGTTCGAGCGCGGCGTCCGGCGGTTCGGCTATCTGCTGGCGAAGATCACGCTGTTGCTGGTTCTCACAATCTTTGGGTTCAACGTGTTCCTGCACAAACCTGTGCTGGAATCCTTCATGTTCGCTCTGGCGCTTGCCGTTGGGCTGACGCCGCAGCTGCTTCCAGCCATTATTACGATTAACCTTTCGCATGGCGCCCGACGCATGGCGCAGCGGAAGGTGATCGTGAAACGCCTGGCCGCGATCGAAAACTTCGGCAGCATGAACGTACTGTGCTCGGATAAGACCGGCACGATCACCGAAGGCAAAATCACCATCCGCGCCGCCGTGGACGCCGGAGGAAATCACAGCGAAAAGACTTTGCTTTATGCGTACCTCAATGCGGAGAACGAAACGGGTTTTATCAACCCCATCGACGAGGCGCTTCGGGCAAGTCCGCCTTCTGGTTGCGATGGCTGGAAAAAACTGGACGAGCTCCCCTACGATTTTTCTCGGAAACGGTTGAGCATTCTTTTCGAAAAACAAGAGGGGCGTTCCGAGCACCGGGGGGCCGACTTCCTGCCAGCCCCCTCTCCGGGCGTCGCGGGGCTCCGCCCGCCATCATCCAGCCATCGCATTCTGATCACAAAAGGCGCGCTGCCACAGATTTTGAGCATTTGTTCGGAAGTCGAATGGAGCGACGGAACCAGCGACGGAATCGAGTCGCCGCGGCGACCGCGCGAACAGATTGAAGAACAATGGCGCAGGTTCAGTTCCGAGGGCTGCCGAGTGATTGCCGTGGCGTACCGCACCTGCGGCACCGACTGCTCGCGAATCGATCGCAAGACTGAAAACGAAATGATATTTCTAGGACTCGTTGCGCTATCCGACCCGCCAAAAGCAGGGGTCGAATCGACTTTGCGCGAGCTGAGCAGCCTCGGCATCCGATTGAAGATCGTGACCGGTGACAATGTGTTGATCGCGTCGCATCTGGCGCAGCAGGTTGGCTTGAACACCGAGCGAATCCTCTCCGGCCGCGACATCCAAAGAATGAGCGACGCCGCTCTCATGCGGCAGGCGAGCGACGTTGACGTTTTCGCCGAGATCGAACCTGCTCAAAAGGAACGATTGGTTCTGGCGCTAAAAAGAGCCGGACACGTTGTGGGTTATATTGGCGACGGGATCAACGACGTTTCCGCGCTGCACGCTTCGGATGTGAGCTTGTCTGTCGAGGGCGCGGTCGATGTGGCGCGGGAGGCAGCGGATTTCGTCCTGCTCGAACGCGATCTGGAAGTGCTTGGAGACGGCGTGCGCGAAGGCCGGCGCACGTTTGCCAACACGCTCAAGTATGTCTTCATCGCCACCAGCGCCAATTTCGGAAACATGTTCAGCATGGCGGGCGCCTCGCTGCTGCTGCCATTTTTGCCATTGCTGCCCAAGCAAATTCTGCTCATCAATCTGTTGACTGATCTGCCGGAGATGACCATCGCGCGCGATGACGTCGATCCGGAACTGGTCGAGCGGCCGCGGCGCTGGGACATTCATTTCATCCGCCGTTTCATGGTGGTTTTTGGGTTGGTCAGCTCGGTTTTCGATTATCTTACCTTTGGCGCCTTGATCTGGCTCAACGCTACAACCGAACAGTTCCGGACCGGCTGGCTCATCGAATCGATTGTCTCGGCGGCCCTGATTGTTCTGGTGGTGCGTACGCGGCGTCCATTTTTCAGAAGTCGGCCGAGCCATCTGCTCGCCATCGCTACGTTTGCGGTGGTGTCTATCACCGTGATGATTCCGCACCTCGCCTTCGCATCCGTGCTCGGATTTACAATTATGCCGTCGCATTTCTATGCCATCTTGGCTTTGATCATCGTGGGGTACGTGATCGCCGCCGAATCAGCCAAGCGCGCTTTCTATGGCAAACCGACCGTTGCGTGATCGCGACGGCGCTCTATCGCAACCTTTGAACAGTAAACCGCAAAAGGCGACCAGTCGCCTCCGCCTGCGCAGCGAGATTATGTCGCGACCAAATGCATGCCGTCGAAGAGCGTCAACATTATTACCGGCATCCCGCTGTGCGCGCGCGGATGCGGGAGTTTGTGGGGGTTGACGCCAGCAACGGTGACGGCTGCGAATTTCTCACTGCCAGCGACGATCGAGCTTTTCTCCCACTCAAGGCACTCAAGGCGCATCCGGCAGCGGCGCTCGATTCCTTATTGGACGGCGGTTTTGAAATCTGCCGGTCGCTCTGGGACCGCGAGGCTTTGATCGCCGATTTCGATATCGAATACGTTAACTTCGACAATCCGGCCGAGGCGTTCGTCGATCCAGAACGGGCGTTTGCGATTCAGCATCCAGTCGAGCAAACCATTCAGCGGCTTTTGGAGGAATACAGAATCGAATCCCTCCACGTTTTGAGCGGTCGTGGGCACCATTTCATTTGGCGGATTGAGCAAAGGTCTGCCGTTTTTGAGATGCTCGCGGAAATTGGACAAATCCCCGCGAGCTTGCGCGGGGCCGAACAAGAGCCGCATCCGCCGAACGCAACGGCTGTTCCCCTCGAACTCGCCCGCGCTTTCGCAGGTCTTGGTTTAATTATGGAATTTCTCGCGCACCGGGTAAAGAAGATTGCCGCGCCGCTGAGCACAATTCCCGTGGAGCTTACAGCGGTGGAAGTCGGTCCCTCGAAACATGGCCGCGAGATGATTTCCATCGACATCTCGGAGTATGGCGACCCGCTCTATTCGCGGATGGTGCGGGTGCCATTTAGTGTTTACCTCAAGCCGTGGCAGCAACCCTGGGGCTTCAAGGCCGATCTCCTTGCGACCATGCAGCCGCTATTCGTTATCCCACTGCAGGGAATCGACTGGCGCGATGGAATCTCTGTGATGCGCGATCCTCGGCTGACGACGGAACTCGCCACGCGCGCTTCGGGCACGATTCCCAACGCCACGCACGGCACTGGAGAACTATTGACGCATTATTGGAACTCGGATCTCGCGCGATTTCATGCGTCGTTCTACGCCCAGGAGCAGCATCCGGCCGAACGTTGGGCCGAGACCTACGATCGGCAACCTTTGGAGATGCTACCCGCCTGCGTCCGCGTCGCGCTGGAACACCCAAACGATCTTCTTTTGCGGCCGGCGTACATCCGGCAGCTTGTTCGCGTAATGCTCGCATTGGGCTGGCATCCCCGCCACATCGCCGGATTGATCTGCTCTAAATACAAGCGTGATTTTGGCTGGACGCAGTTTGTCAATGTCGATCCCGCCACGCGCGCGGACTTTTACACGCGCGTCTTTGCCGGTCTTTTCGAAGCCGGGACGGATGATCTTGAGGATTTCAATTGCGTCTCCGCACAGGAACAAGGCATATGCACGTTTTCAACCTGCGGGTTCAATCTGTTGCACTTTAAGCAATCAGCGCTGCAAAGGAGGATACATGACCAGCTGGCCCATCGGCCTTTCAACCGGCTGCTTTTGCCATCGAAGCATTCTGGATTGCCTGCCGCTGATCCGCGAGAGCGGGTTCAGCCTGATTGAGGTCTGTTCGTCGCCAGAGCATCTGGATTTTCGGGATTTGAAATCTGCGCAACGCGCCGCAGACAAAATCGCCGAGCTCGGCATGGAAGCGTACTCATTTCATGCGCCCTTCGCGCCCGAGATCGACATCGCCTCTTCCAATGAAGCGCAGCGGGTCGCGTCCGTCGCAGAAATTTTCAAAGCGGCGGAAGCGGCGGCGCTTTTGCGCGTACACTATTTTGTGATGCATCCCGGGCCGGAAAATCCAGCCCCGATCCCGCCGACCGAGCAACTGCCGCGGATGCGACACGTTGTCGATTCCCTGAATCAGATCGCCCGGCGCTGCCAGGAGTGCGGCATCATGTGTGTGTTGGAAAACAAATTGCCGCATCTCCTTTTTGGGAACACGAGCGACATCCTGTGGATCCTCGACGGAATCAACTCCGCTGGCGTGGGTGTTTGTCTTGATACCGGTCACGCCTTTCTGGCTGGCGACATGCACAACCTGGTGCTTAAACTCGCCGCTCATCTGCGGATGGTCCATGCACATGACAACGACGCAACGAATGACAATCACTGGCCGCCTGGCGACGGGAGAATCCACTGGGATCCGTTCTTGCGCGACCTGGTAAAAGTCCGATTTCGCGGGGCATTCGTGTTGGAAATAGCCGGCCACGACGATCCTGCTGTGACACTGGCCAATGCGCGCCGCGGCAGGAGTTATCTGCGCGACATTGCACGGCGGATCGCACTCGAACAGCATTAGCGATCGCCAGCCTCGCTGCCCTCACCCGGAGGCCAAGGGTTAACGGAGCAGGCCCCCCGGGCATCGGCAATCGGGAATCGAATGGGGAGAGCAAAAACTGCGCGACAATTCGCAATCGCTGCCAAGCGCAGCGAGGGTGCGTGCGACATTTTGTTAAAAAAAAGAACCACCTATGCAGACAATGAAAGCCAACGTTTTTCGCGGACCAAACAAGATCGGCATTGAGGAAGTGCCGCGACCGCACGCCGGCATCGGCGAGGCCGTAATCAGGATCACGCTCACCACCATCTGCGGGACCGACCTGCACATTCTGCGCGGCGAATACCCGGTGAAGCCCGGACTGGTAATCGGACATGAGCCGGTGGGCGTGATCGAAGAACTGGGGGAAGGCTTGTCGGGCTACAATGTTGGCGATCGCGTTTTGGTCGGTGCGATCACGCCATGTGGCCAATGCCGCGCTTGTTTGTCTGGGCAGTGGGCGCAATGCGGTCATGGCGAAGGGGTTGAACCGATGGGAGGCTGGCGATTCGGAAACACGATCAACGGGGCGCAGGCGGAGTATCTGCTCGTTCCCCACGCGCAGGCAAATCTGGCCAAGATTCCGGATGAACTGAGTGACGAACAGGTTGTCCTGCTTGCGGACATCGCTTCCACAGGATTCAGCGGCGCCGAATCGGCGAACATTCGCATCGGCGACACCGTTGCCATCTTTGCGCAGGGGCCGATCGGTTTGTGTGCCACGGCCGGCGCAAAGTTGATGGGCGCTTCGCTTATCGTCACTGTGGAGAGCGATCCCGCCCGAATGAAGATGTCGGAACGCATGGGCGCCCATGTTGTGCTTGATCCAACCCAGTGTGACGTCGTTGCCGAGATTAAAAAGCTCACCGGCGGCGGAGCCGATGTGGCGATCGAAGCGCTCGGCCTTCAGGTGACTTTCGAGAACGCCCTGCGTTGTCTGCGTCCCGGCGGGACGTTGAGCAGCCTCGGTGTATACTCTGGAAAACTTCAGGTGCCCTGCGACGCGTTCGCGGCTGGTATCGGCGACTACAAAATCGTGACGACGCTTTGCCCCGGTGGGAAAGAACGAATGCGCCGCCTGATGTCGATGGTGCAATCGAAGCGCTTCGATCCGCTGCCGCTGCTCACGCACACTTTCAACCTCGACCAAATTGTGGAAGCGTACGATCTGTTTGGTTCGCGGCGGGATGGGTGCCTGAAAGTGGCGATTCGCCCGTAACGAAGACCGGGTCACGCGTCGAATCGTGCAAGGCGCTAAAGCGCAGACTGATTTCTATCCTCAATTGTGAGATTGACACCAGCTGTTCGGTAGAAACCGTTTTCTCAGGTCCGCCTCGCAACTCAATTGCCAGGCCCGCAGAGTCGGTCTTCGAGGACGGCCGGCGAAAATTTCGCGCACCCCAAGCGCGCGCAATCCAGGCGCAAAGCTACGGAGTATGGAGCGGTTCGCCTTCCAGTTTGAGCGGGATTGCCTGGTTCATGGAAGGCGTGCTGGGAGAAGCAAGCAACGGCCCGGTGCGACTGGCCGGGTGCAGCGTGGCCTGCACGTTGACGGTTAACTTCTGACCGTCGCGCGCCACGGTGATGGGAACGGTATCGCCGGCGGTGATGAAAAACGAAGCGTCGAGCACATCTTCCGGCTGAGTCACTTTTTTCCTGCCCACCTGCAACAAAATATCGCCCGGCTTAAGCCCGGCCTTCGCGGCAGGTGTGTCGGGCATGATTTTGGTCATCTCGGCGAGCGAACCTTCGACCGGCTTGGGCGCCATGGAAACATTGATTCCCACCCAGCCGTGTCTGGCTTCTCCGAAGCGCATGAAGTCGCTGCGAATTTTTTCCGCCGCCTCGATCGGCACTGCGTAACAGGCGGAATTGTTCTCGAGACTGCTCACCACTATGCCCACCACTTCGCCCCGGATGTTCAAGAGCGGCGCGCCGGCTTCGCCGCGCTGGGTTGGCACGTTGACGCGCAGGTGCGTGGTGGAAAAGTAGCGGCCCAGATATTTGCGATCGAACCCCGCGACCATTCCGAAACTGGGCGTCTCGGGCAAATCCAGCGGATATCCGATTGCGACCACGGGACTGGCAACTTCCAGTTCTTCCGATTTGCCAATGGGCAGGGCCGGAGTGGTCTCGTCGATTTTGAGCATGGCTGTGCCGCTGCGGATATCAGCCAGAAGCTGGCGAGCGGGATATTTTTTGCCGTCGAATTCCACTGTAAAATTCCCCGCTTCGCCGCCCACAGTGTAAGCGGTGTAAAGGGTTCCAGTGGGATCGACGAAAAAGCCGGTGCCGCAAATTTCGCTGTGTTCATCGACGCCGTGCACCTTGACCACGGCCCTGGCGGCCCGCTCGAAAATGAACTTGACCCGATGGCTGATTGCTTCGGGCGACATCTCCTGGGCGCGGAGCGCCCCCGTGCCAGAGAGAAACGCCAGCGTCAGCGCCGCGACGCTGCGTTTAGAATCGGAAAGTAGGCTCATAACTCACAGGGACGCTATCGAGCACATAACGCGGCGGGGCGGCTCGGTGAGTCTGGGCGCTTTGGTTAAAACTGCGAACCGGTTGCGTCCGGAAAATCTGTATGCCTGCCGGAGACGCGAGGCTCCATTCTCCCTCCTCATTCGCGTGCACGGATAAAGCCGGCGGACTCTCGACTGCGACGCGCGCGGTCTCGGGTTGCTGATGAAGTTTCAGTGTGACGATTCCAGCGCAGACCAACAGGGCGGCGACGGCGGCAGGATAAGCCGTAAGCGAGCGCACATCCATGCGGAACAGAAACGCGTGGGCGCGTTCCAGACAGATGCGCCAAAGCGGTTGCCGCAACAATTCGTCCCGCTGGCGGCGATGGAATTCGTGCAAGAAATTTTCGTAATAGCCGGGTGGCGGCTGTTCGTAGCGTTTCAACCGAAGCAGCCTCGCTATCTCCGTATCGTCAAATTCGTCCATGTGCGATGGGCTTATGAAACCGGGTTTTTCCTAAATTCATCCAGGTAACTTTGCAGCTGCCGGTTGGCATAAAAGAGCCTGGAACGTACTGTTCCTTCGGAAACGCGCAAGATTTTACTGATCTCCGCGTGGGGCATGCCCTGGATGTGAAACATGGTGACCACGGCTCTGTGATCATCAGACAATTTCATCATGGCCTCGTTCAATCTTCGCTGCAGCTCCGCCAGATCCGCTTCTCGCACGGGGCTGCTGGTGGCGGTCACCTGCAAAAACTCTTTGTCGTTCTGAATACTCGAGTCCACATCATCCAAGCTGAGCTGGAAGCGGCGTCCGCGTTTTTTTAAAAAATTGAGCGTCATATTTACGGCAATGGAATGGATCCACGTGTAAAAAGACGATTTTCCCCGAAATCCGCGGATGGCCTTGTAGGCCTTGGCGAAAATATCCTGCAACAGATCGTTGGTGTCCTCGTGGTTCGCCGTCATGTTGTAAACCAGGCCGTAGAGACGCGGCGTGTATTTGATCACCAGTTCGTCGAAAGCCGAGGCGTCGCCGGACTGCGTCCGTTTCACCAGTTCCCGGTCCGGGTCGGTTCGTGCCTGGTCCATGGCTTCGCGCTTAGACTTAGCACGGGCTTGAAGACCGGACGACAACAAATCGGAAATTCGCCGGGCAGGCAATGCGACGGTGGGTTCCATCTTTTTTGATCCGGCAGCGGCTCAGCGCCGGTCGCGCAGCGAAAGCAGCCAGAGCAAATTGCCCAGCGCCGCCACGAACGCCGCCACGTACGTCAGGGCGGCGGCATTCAGCACATTGTTCACTCCGGCAACTTCCTCTCCGGGCTGCACAAGTCCCATCTGCCGCAGAATGATTTTCGCCCTGCGCGAGGCATCGAATTCCACGGGCAGGGTGATCAATTGGAAAACCAGCAGAATTAAGTAGCAGTAGATGCCCAGCGTAATCAGCCCGGTGATCCCGAAGAAGAAGCCGCCGATGATGATGAAGGGCAGCATTTGCGACGCTACCATGGTCACCGGCACAATGGCCATGCGCGCTTTCAGGGGCGCGTACGCCCGGGCATGCTGGATGGCGTGCCCGGTCTCATGCGCGGCAATTCCAAGCGCCGCCACCGACGGGGTGTGATACACGTTGCTGGACAGATGCAGCTTCTTGTTTGTCGGATCGTAATGGTCGCCCAAAAAATCGTTCGTCTCCACAACTTCGACATCGTGAATCTGAGCGGCCTGAAGAATCTCCCGCGCGCACTCGGCGCCGGTGATATTGGCGCTGGCGCGCACCTTGCTCCACTTGTTGAAGGCGCTGCTCACCCGGATCTGCGCCCAAATCCCGATGATCAACGGAATGCCGATGTAGAACAGCCAATGCGAGCCTAATCCGAAACCGTATGGGTAATACATGGCCATGCTAATTTAACGCGCGAAAGCTTCTTGTCACTTCCCCGCGACGAAATTAGACCGGCAGGCGCGTTGCGCGTTCATTTGAGGGAAGGGTTTCCTCTGGCTCTCAAATCTTCCTGAGAATTCGCCCGCCTCAAACTTCCAGTTGTTTGGGAAACCGGGAGAGAATCCTGCAGCCAGTCTTGGTAACCAAAACCACGTCTTCCAGACGCGCGCCACCCAGGCCGGGATAGTACAGTCCCGGTTCGACGGTGAGCACCTGGCCCTCTTTGAGCACGGTTTTTTGCAGACGCGGCTGCTCGTGAATTTCCAACCCCAGCCCGTGTCCGGTGCCGTGAAAAAATCCCACCCGCCTGCCGTTGCGCACTTCGGTGGGGAACCCGCGCCGGGCAAACAGATCCTGAATGGCCCTGTGGATGGTCATGCCGTCAATTCCCGCCTTGATCGTTTTCAGCGCCAGCGCCTGCCCGGCTTTTACCGTTTCCCAGAGTTTGCGCTGCGCTTCGCTGGCGCGTCCCCGCACGACGGTACGCGTCATGTCGCCAAAGTATCCTGTTTTCGCGTCGCGGGGAAAGACGTCCAGGATGATGAGCGACTCAGCATACAGGGGACCATGTCCTCGCTCGTGCGGATCGCATGCCTGATCGCCGCCCGCCACAATTGTGCCACCCGGTATGCCGCCCGCCCGCAGCACCGCCGAATCAATTTCGGCGCGCAGTATTTCGGACGTAAGCGGCCTGCCGCCCCACTGGAGTCGTTTCCCCCGGCCGGGCCGGGAAACTTTCAACACTTCCAGGGCGCGGCGCAATCCGGCTTCCGTTATTCGCAACGCGCGCTCCATCAGCTGCACTTCCCTGCGCGATTTGGTCTCCCGCTCCGGCCAGAACAACCCGTTGGTCGCGCGGAGACGGATTCTGTTTGCGGCCAGTTCCTCCGCGTAACGCAGCGGGAAATTTGCCGGCACGATCGCGGAGCGGACCCCGCGTTTTTTGAGAAAATGCGCTACGACTTTCTCGTACGGCGGGGGCTTTTTGGATTTGCCCTGCACTTCCTTCTCCAGCTCGCTGAACATCACGAACTCATCGGCGCGGGCCTGTTTGCGGGCGCGATCAATTTCCAGATCGCTCAGCACCAGGGTGCGTTTGCCGTCGCGCTCCAGAAAGATGAAGGGATCCGGCGCCCAAAATCCGGTTGCGTAAAGCATGTCGGGATCGGTGTCGCTGGCCGCTACGATGAGACGCGTTGGTTTGGGTGTTCTCCGGTTCATGTATGGCCATCAACCTTTCCCAGGCGCGTCCAAATAACAAGCCCCCAGGTCAGCTCCGGCGTACCTTCAGTTGTCTGCGCAGAATCCAGTGCAACAACGCGAGCAAACCCAGCGTGGACGCAATCAACACCACCGTGTTAAACGCAAAGATGTTGAACTTCATTCCGAGGTACCGTTTCTGCGCGCCGAAGAAAACGTTCGGCTTGTTGCCACGGCGGTAATCGTTTTGTTCCATCTCCGCGTTGGAGATCAGATCGGAGACCTTCTGGTTCACATAGATTTGCTCGCCGGTAACAGGGCCGCTGGCGTCCTTGAACAGCGCGGGATCGAAAGGCCGTTTCCCATCGAGAATCTGGTCCACCAATCTCAGATAATGATCCAGTTGACCGACCGATTTCGCCTCGAGCCCGGAGAGCAACGCCAGCGTGTCCTTCAGATCGGACAACCGTTTGCGGGCGGCCGCGTCCTCCCGATGTTGCGCTACGAGCCGGTCGATTTCGCGCTGAGCGCGATCCTGCCGGCGAGTCAATGGATTGAGCTTGGCTTGGGCGACAATCATTTCTTCGTACGACCAGCGCATGGCAATGAACTGGCAAACCAGCGGCACCTGTAATTTGCTCTCCGTCTTCTTGCTCTTGTCCGGGCTGGGATGTTCGGAGAACCAGCGCGAGAGGCTCCAGAGCAACGCCAGGTTCCGGTTCATATCCTCGTATTTGATAAGCGCGCCGCCCATGATGATTTGCGGAATCAAAACCAAAGGCACGATGTTGGCCGCCGTTTTTGGATCCGCCACCAGTGAGGAAATGAGCAACCCGAGAGCGACGCCGCCCATGGCGGTGAGGAACATGATGCCCAGATCAATCCAAAACATCCCGCGGATTTCCAGAATGTAATTGCCGATGAGCACAAAGAGAACGCACTGGATGAGGGCAAATACGCCCAGGGTGAGCGTCTTTGAAATGACGTAATACGAAAGGCGAACATCGAGATTGCGTTCGCGCTGCAGCACGGGCCGGTCGCGAATGATGTCGTCGGCGCTGTTGGTCAACCCGAGAAACATGGCCACGATCAGGCCCAGGAACAGGAAGGTGGGAATGTGATACGCAGAGGCAAAATCGTAATGGCCGCTCTCCGAGTAGCGGAGAATAGTGGCAATGAGCAGCGCCAGCACCGGCGAAATGCAAATGGTGATCACCAGATTGGCCCGGTTGCGCAGCTTGCTTACAAATGCCCGCCGCAGCAGCGTGCCAAATTGCGTCCATTCATCGTGCCAGCGGAACGGCAGCCGTTTGTTCTGCACCGGCGCGTCCAGGAGCGGAGCAGCCGGCTCGTTGCGCAGGGAGACTTGTTTGACGTCCTGGATCAGGCGAAACGCCTCGTACTTGTCTCGCCAGAACTCCGGCGAGTACCGGCGCGCCGGCACCAATTGCCCGCGGCTGTTTTCTTCGTAGATGATGTCGCCACTCAAATCGCGCAGCGGCGTTTCCAGCACGTCAAAGATGAATTCCGGACGCGTCGTGCCGCAGGCCGGGCAGCCGCCCAGCTCCGCGCCGAACTGGTGCTGATGTTCCGCTTCTGCGAAATACCGCAGCGTCTCCGCCGGTGTCCCGAAAAACACCAGCCGCCCCCCTTTGTCCAGCAGGATGGCCTTGTGAAACATCTGAAAAATTTTTGAGCTCGGCTGATGAATCGTCACAATGACGATCTTGTTGTGCGCCATGCTCCGGATGATTTCCATCACGTGCTCGGAATCTTTGGAAGAAAGGCCGGAGGTCGGCTCGTCGAACAGGTAAACATCGGACATCCCAATCATGTCCAGACCGATGTTGAGGCGTTTGCGTTCTCCGCCGCTTAACACTTTGCTCTCCGGGCTGCCGACGATTGCGTCCCGCCGTTCGCTCAGGCCGAGCTCGATCAGTTTCGCCTCGAGCCGGCGGCTGCGGTCGCGCCGTGAAAGATGCGGGGCGCGAATCGCCGAGGCGAACAAGAGATTCTCGCCGATGGTCAGATGCTCGTCGAACGCGTCCTGCTGTGGCATGTAGCTGATGTAGCGCTTCAGCGTGTCGAGATTGTCGTACAGCGAGTGCCCGTTGAGCATCACCTGCCCGCTGGTCGGCGGAAGCTGGCCGGCCAGCACGCGCAACAGAGTGCTTTTGCCCGAACCGCTGGCCCCCATCACGCACACCAGCTCGCCTCGCGTCACACTGAAGGAGATTCCGTCCAGCCCGAGCTCTCCCTTGCCAAAGCGGTGGGTCACATCGTTGACCTCCAGCGTGCGAATGATGTTGCGTTCCTCCTCGATGATGCGCTCGGAGAAATTGCAGCGCAGAAACTGCCCCACATCGATTCGAATGGTATCGCCATCCTGGAGTTGCGCGGAGGTGCGCACGACAGCATCCCCCACCATGATGGGCCGATCCGCTTCAATCACTTCCAGCCTGCCGACGCGCTGATCGTAATCGCAAAAGATTTTCAGCAGCACGTCGCCGCTGGTTCCCGGAGAAAGCAGGATATCGTCCGCTTCCAGTTTGCTCGGATCGTTCGACACCAGGTACACCGATTTGGAAGCTTTTAGTTGAAAGCGGCCCCCCAGAGCGCGCGCTCGCCGTCGCAGGTCGGTCAGGTCCAGTTCAGTGTCGTTGCGGAAAATGATGCGGTCTTCCAGCGCAGCCTCGACCTGCGTGCCGGCTTTCAACTTCACGCCATTGAGCTCCGCGTCCACGTCGCGCAACGCCTGCACTCTCACTTTCAACCCAAATGTGACTCGAAGCGCGCTCTCCCGCGTGCGCGAACGTTCCAGTTGCACTTCATCCGAATCTTTGTTGACCCGGATGAAAATCTGCGGAAGCGACACATTCTTTTTGGCATTGAAATATTGCGCCAGCTCCTGGTAGCTGAGGACCTGGTCCCCGATCAAAATGCGCTGCCCGGGGTAAATCCGGCAAAACCCGCCGCGAACGAGCGGTCGCCCGCGCACCGAAACGTTCTGGTCACTGTAGTTTTTGAGCAAGATGAGATCGCGATAGCGAAACGCCATCAGCCGATCGTTTTGGCCCAGGTTTTTGAGCACCACATCGGCCTTCCCGTTGGCTCCCAAAGAGAGCGATTCCAGAGGCGAAGCGCCATGCTGGTAGATCGACGGGTCGGAATCTTCCGAAGCGTTCAGCTGGTAAACGATGTCGATCGCCTGCGCCGCCATCCCCATCTGCGACATGAACGAATAAAACGCCACCACCTGCTCCTGTTTCAGGCCGGCTTGCGAGATCAAATCGTAAAGCTGCACCCCCAGCATGATCTTGCGCTCGGTGCTTAGCTGGGCTCCGAGCTTTTGCGCCATGGCCGTCAGATCCTGCTGCTCATAAAGCGCCTGACGAAAAAGCTGTCGCAACTCGGAGTAAACTGCTTCCGGATAATCGTACCGCAGAAAACCGAGGCTCGAGTCGATTTCCTCCTCCAGCAAAACGCCGTCGGCCTTGGTAAAGCTGGCCAGCACCTGGATCAACAGCGGCAACAGGTTTGGCCCTTCCGACACGCTGCGCGGTTTGCGCAGCGCCCGGCGCACCAGACGACGCCCGGTCCGCCGCACCCGATACGCAAGCGGAGTTACCCGCTGCATCGCGCGATCGATCTTGTCTGCAACCGTTGAGACCAGTTCCGTCATTTGAACTGCCTTAAGCTGCGAATTTTACCCGAATCCCACCGGGCACGCAATGTAGCCTGCGCCAGCGCGAAAACCGGCAAGATTCGCGCGCCTCGCGCCTTTTCCACCTGGCGGCGGCCTTTTTGCATTGCCAATCGCCTCATGGTAGCCTTAGCTGACATCATTTATGCCTCAGTTCGATCGCAACTCGCAAAGAGAGAACAGGCCTCGCGGCAACGAACCCAACTTCAACTGGCGCGGCGTGATCCTGATCGTGGTGGCCTTCACCCTCATCGCCACAGCCATGCTCTTTTACCGCGGCGGCATGCAGCCGGTTGACGAGGTTCCTTACAATCGATTTTTGGAACTGCTGGAAAACAGACAGATCGTTAACGACAAGAATTATCCCCTCCAGCTAATCGTCGAGGATGGCCGCCCCACGCAAACACTGCGGGGCGCGTACATTCGCCCGGGCATCGGCGCCGCGCCGTCGCAGCCAGTCCCCTTTCGCACCACGGTCTATTTAAATTTCACCACCGATCTGCAGAAGAAACTGGCCGATGCAGGGATTCAGCCGGCCATCAAAACCGAGTCCAACGTGTGGGCACAGACCGTCGTTAGCTTCCTCCCCATCGGGCTTTTCCTGCTGCTGCTTTATTTCCTTTTCCGCCAGCAAATCCGCATGGCCGGCAAAGGCGCGCTCAATTTCGGCAAATCCAAAGCCCGCATGCTGGCGCGCGACAAAAATAAAATCACCTTCCGCGATGTGGCTGGCGTGGAGGAAGCCAAGGAAGAAGTGCAGGAACTGGTCGAGTTTTTGCGCGACCCGAAAAAATTTCAGAAACTCGGCGGCCGCATTCCCAAGGGCGTGCTGATGGTGGGCCCGCCGGGCACCGGCAAAACGCTGTTGGCCAGGGCCATTGCCGGCGAAGCCGACGTTCCCTTCTTCTCCATCAGCGGCTCGGATTTTGTGGAGATGTTCGTGGGCGTGGGCGCTTCGCGCGTCCGCGACATGTTCGAGCAAGGCAAAAAATCCGCGCCCTGCATCATTTTCATTGACGAGATAGACGCCGTCGGGCGCCACCGCGGCCACGGCGTGGGCGGCGGCCACGACGAGCGCGAGCAAACGCTCAACGCCCTGCTCGTGGAGATGGACGGCTTCGACACGCAGGAAGGCGTGATCATTATCGCTGCGACGAACCGGCCGGACGTCCTCGACCCGGCACTCTTGCGCCCCGGCCGGTTCGATCGCCAGATCACCGTCAACCTGCCGGACGTCAAGGGACGCGAAGAAATTTTGCGCGTGCACGCCAAGAAAGTGAAACTGGCCGAGGGCGTCGATCTGGCAGTCATCGCCCGCGGCACACCCGGTTATTCCGGCGCCGAGCTGGCCAATGTCATTAACGAAGCGGCGTTGCTCGCCGCCCGCCGCGGACTAAAGGCCATCACCCTCGCCGAATTGGAAGAAGCGCGCGACAAGGTTCGCTGGGGCAAGGAACGCCGCAGCCTTGCGCTGAGCGAAAAAGAAAAGGAAAACACCGCCTACCACGAAGCGGGGCACGCATTGTTGCTCGTGCTGCTCCCGCATACCGAGCCGCTGCACAAGGTCACCATCATTCCGCGCGGGCCATCGCTCGGTTCCACCATGTGGTTGCCCGAGGAAGACAAATACACCAATCGCAAAAAGGAACTGCTGGCCAGCCTCGCCGTAGCCATGGGCGGTCGCGTGGCGGAGGAAATTATCTTTGGCGACATCACCAACGGCGCCCGGGGCGACATCAAAGGCGCCACTGCCATTGCCCGACGCATGGTGTGCGAATGGGGCATGAGCGAGAAAATGGGCATGGTCGAGTACGGCGAGCACGAAGACTACGTTTTCCTCGGCCGCGAACTGACACGCAACCGTGATTACAGCGAAGCGACTGCCGAACAGATTGATCAGGAAGTGCGCAAACTCATTGATGACGCTTACCAGACCGCCAAAAAAACCCTTACCGAAAACCGCGACAAACTCGAAGCCATCGCCAAAGCGCTGCTGGAATACGAGACGCTCGACGCCGCTCAGATCAAGGAAATCATCGAATACGGTCGCCTGATCCATCCCCCGCCTGGCGTCACCCCTTCGCCTCCCAAAAAACCGGCGCCTGAAAAACCGCCCAAGCAAGTCGTCGCACCCGACGTTGTCCCGCCCATCCCCGGCGCACTCGGCGGCGCGCCGGCTTGAAAGACGGTGGACCGCATCCCGTGTCAGCACCGCCGGTATGGGCTTTGACCTCTTGGCTCGCTCGACTTCGTTAATCCAGCGACCTCTTGTTCTAGCACTTGCTGATCGGAACAACAACGCGCTCAGCGCTTGGTTCTGTCGCCGATACATTCCCGACGCTCGTCAGATGCGTGAGAAATTCGGAGATTTCCCCCGCGCCCATTTCTCTCAGATGCCGTCATTCTGTAGCCGGGGTCGCCGACCCCGGCCACTTGCTGTTTGCGTCCAATGACGTCCCGCGCCTGCTCGAGTAATTTTGGCTTGCTTGGGGAACCGCTTTGCCCTTCCATAGGAATCAAAACCCTTTAGTAAGGGCGACATGAACCCAAAAAGCAACCCCGAATTAGACGAACAATTGTTCTCGATCTTTTACGAACGTTCGTCTACTTCTCGTTAGATGGCGTCATGAACCTCTACGTCAAACTGATACTAGCCGCCGCACTTCTCGCCGGCCTCGCTCACACGTCTCTGGCTCGTGAGCCGGGCGTCAGTAGTACTCCAGGTTCATCCTACGCCACCGCGATTCGCGTGCCCTCCACGAACGAGCGCGATGGTATTCGATGGGAGCGCAGTTATCTCGCGTCACATTACCGCGGCGCTCGCTTCGCGGGCCAGCGGTTAGGCAACCACGCTGGCCATGTTTATGACATCATGACCATTGTCACACCAGACGGGAAGCAGCAGTCGATTTACTTCGACATCTCTTCTTACTTCGGACGCCTCTAGAACAGCCGCGCGTGCCATCTAACCAGACGATGAAGCCAACGGCCCCAGAACGAAATGTGTTCAGTATGGTTGCCACGACCCCCTGCCGTGGCTTATCTCTATCTCGTTAGACGCAATGTCCGCCCGAGTGTAAAGCACCATGCGTAGAATAGTCGTACCTATTTTGCTGGTGTGCACGTTTGTCGGCGTCTTCGGGATGGTTTCGCTTGAAGAATATTTCTACAGGACTCGACCACGAACCCTGGATGTCACCGCCGGACGAGTGTATCCCGTGGATGTAAAAGCCATCGAAGGGGTCGCGCGGCTGTATCTCACGCGCTCCGAGAAACTCCCATTTGTATGGGAGAGATATTGGAGTCCGATTCTTGTCGGAGCCGGATTCATTACAGCTTGCATTCTGGTCTATCAAAAGCGTAGACAGTCTCATCGCGTCTGACATGGCCATGCTTTCGCGTCTAACAAAGCGCTGCAGCCAACGGCTACCCGCTGTGCGTCCACGTTTTTTATGATCAAAACAGTTCAGGAGATTATCAGCCGCGCTCCCGGTAGCTGCGGCTGAGCTCCTTTTCGTTAGACCCCAACGCCATGCGCTATGGACTACCCCAAGGAAGACAGCAAGTCAGTCTACGATTACACGGATAAGAGCGTGCAGCACGCCGGCTACGCCGCACTGGCCTATGCCGCGATCAACC